>Ga0207641_10000915_pt1 | contig 30487 bp, 34 predicted proteins | sample KBSSwiS62_FD_184306 | JGI IMG/M metagenome (GOLD analysis project Ga0207641, IMG submission 184306) | Switchgrass rhizosphere microbial communities from Kellogg Biological Station, Michigan, USA - KBS Switchgrass S6-2 (SPAdes) (version 2) | ecosystem: Host-associated > Plants > Roots >... | reverse complement strand
TTCTAGATTGCGTGGATGCCATTTTCGCGCGACCTCCGTCTCGCGCCATCATAATACGGCTGCCGACCACGGCGTGGCCTGTGTAATTCGATTGTAAGGTACCAGAAAGTATTAGAAACACTTCCCGCGTGGTGCTTCATGGCTCGTACTAACATCAACATTAATGAAACACTGATTCGCAAAGCGCAAAAACTCACGCGCCTGAAAACAAAGCGCGAAATCGTTGATAGAGCTTTGCAGTTGCTCGTCCGTTCGGAGAATCGCAAGAGTATTCTCCATTACCATGGCAGTGGTATCTGGAAGGAGAACTACAAGTTGTCTCGGAGAAATCGGGTTTGATTCTGGTCGATACTTCTGTTGGGGTCGACTTCTTCAGCCCCTCGCCGAGTCGCGCTGGAACTGAGCTGCGCCGGATGATAGCCGAGGCAGAACCCTTTGCCCTTTCAGGCGTGATCGTTTCCGAAACCTTGCAAGGCCTGAGACGCGATGTCGACCAATCGAGCGTCATCTTTCGCAGTGGGACATGCTCGAGCCTCTCGGCTTGTCCACGTACGGCGAAGCGGCTGCTATTTTCCGCATCGGTCGCGCGAAAGGATTCTCTTTGACCACCATCGACGCGCTTATTGCCGCCATTGCCCTTGATCATCGGGCCGTTGTTTTCACGGTCGATCAGGATTTCTCACGCATTGCTCGTATCACTCGCCTACAGCTCCATTCGCGTTACTAACCCAGGACTCGGTTCTATCGGCGGTAGGCTCTAGCGACCGGCATTGTTAGAGATGCACACATTTGACAAGCAGTGAAGAGATCCGTGGGTTGTTTCTGAAGGACTACCTCGCGGGCGGTGAACCCGCACGTCTGCCATCGCGAATAATCCTCGAAGCGTCGCAATCACTAATGTTGTGCAAAGATGGGGGGCGGACAGCGGCCGCTGTTTGCGAGGCCTCGACATTCACCCCCGGCTGTTCAAAACGGAGTTTTGCGATGACCCCAGTCAATGCGCTTTCTACCAGACGCGAATTCCTACAAGCTTCCGCCGTGGCCACAATTTCGGCGGCTGTCCCTGCCTCCGACGTCCTGACTCAGCTTGCTCCGCAGCGACCTAGCGATGACGCATTTCTGGTCCGGCAAAGGCAACGCCGAAAAGAGTTATGGGGACTGCTAGGGGATTTGCCGTGGAAGCATAAGCCGGGGCCAGCGAAGCTCGTAGGCAATGAAGAACACGAAGACTATGTGCTTGAGCGGCTGGTGCTCGATTTGAACGGTGTAGAACCGGTGCCGGCCTTGCTGTTGATTCCGCGTAAAAGGCAAGCGCGCGCGCCGGGACTGCTGTACATACACTGGCATGGCGGGATGTACGACCTGGGCAAGGAAATGTTGCTCGAGGGGGTGGAAGCCGCGCCGGCGTATGCTGCCGTGTGCGCGCAGAAGGGGATAGTGACGCTGGCGATCGATAGCTGGTGCTTTGGCGAGCGCAAGCACGAGAAGAACGGTCGCCAAGGCGAGGAAAATGCCTTCAAGCTGATGCTGTGGAAGGGGCAAGTGCTGTACGGGATGATGATGTTCGACGAATTTCGCGCGATGGACTATCTGGCGAGCCGCCCGGAGGTGGACAACCAGCGGCTGGGCGCACTGGGCATGTCTATGGGCTCGACGAAAGCGTGGTGGCTGGCGGCACTCGACCCGCGCGTAAAGCTCTGCATGGACGTGTGCTGCTTGACGGATTACGAAGAGCTGATCAAAGCGCATGGCTTGCAGGGGCACGGGATCTACTACTACGTGCCGTCGCTGATAAAACACTTTCAGACCTCGGCGATCAATGAGCTGATTGTCCCGCGTGCGCATCTCAGCGTGAACGGGAAACGCGATGAACTAACGCCGCCAGCAGGTGTGGACAAGGTGCGTGATTATTTGTTGCCGCTATATCAGAAGTACGGGAAGGAAGCTGAGCTCCGCGTAGAGTTGTTTGATTGCGCCCACGTGGAGCTACCGGAGATGCGCAAGCTCATTCTAGAGTGGATAGATCGGTATTTGGTCGCGACCCCGCGAAGCTGATCCCTGACGAATACTTAGTTTCTGCAATGAGCAACTCCTTCCATGAAAAGGCCGGTTGACATAGGCCTAGTGCCAGAACCCAACCTGGAAGAAGTAGGGGTTCAGTCCGACAAGGCGCTTAGGGCGGCGCCATTCCTCTACACGGCCCAGTCGCAGTTGCCGTCTCCAAACTTCACAAGGACGTTTGACTTCGCCTCGTGGGCACTCGAACCCCAGACCTCCACCGTGCGAAAGTAAGCTGGGCCCTCTCGATCAATTCCGGTTCGTATTGACTTATAATCACGACCGCCCGCATCGCGGAGTCAAAACCGCACTCCACACGAGGCATTCTTGGCTTTTGCAGTTCTAACTAAAAATGAGGCTTTGACTGTCTAAATTAGCAGGGTGCCCTACACCCGCCACGAAATCCGCTACATGCTTGAAAATTCGGGGAAGTCCTCGTGTGGAAAAAAGCCGCAAACCTAGGTAGAACAATTACTGCACCCTGTGAAAGAATCCGACAGGCGTGACTTGACTTTTCTCGAGGCATCGTCGAGGAATAGAGCGTCATTGAGTCGGTGCCCGACGGGACGGCTGTCCGGTGCGGGAGCCAAGGAGGGGCCAAAATCACGAAGCAATTGTCACGTCGCGGATTTCTCGGCGCTGCGAGCGGGGCGACCGTTGCGTCGAGCCTGGGGAGCTTGGCGGAGCTGTCTGCGTTCGGAGAGCTCTCTCCTCGTGTGACTGCCGCAGACAAGCCAGCCGGCCGCATTATCGATATGCATGTGCACTTCGATGAAAAGAAGCCGGGATTTCTCGACGATCTGTTGAAGCTGGCCGACCGGATGAACCTGACGGCATGTCTTCTGACTCCTTTTGTCCACCGTCACGTTGTTGCAGATGCGGCCAAGCAGCATCCCCAGCTAATCGTTCCCTTCGGGTTCGTCGATTTGGACGCTCCGGATGTGGTACGACAGGTGGAAGAGCTGCACTCGCTCGGCTTCCGGGGCCTTGGTGAACTGGAATTCGTAAAAAAACCGTACAACGACCCGTCCTACTTTCCGGTGTACGAGCTGGCGAACCGGTATGGCTGGCTTGTCCTCTTTCACACCGGAATCGTGCTGCGAAAGAACTTCGACGAGCCCGAGGATGTCGCGTCGGGTCGGATGCGCCCGATCCACCTGGAGGAGGTTGCGAGGCGCTTCCCGAAAATCACCGTGGTTGGCGCGCATTGCGGCAATCCCGAGTACGAATGGGCGGCCGAAATCGCGCGCTGGAATCCGAACGTCTTTTTCGACCTTAGCGGCTCGACTTTGACGAAAATGCACGGCCGACTGGCGGAGTTCCAGCGGATTTTCTGGTGGTCGGCACTCGACTGGAGCGTAAAGACGCCAGACAACGATCCCAGCGCATTTGTAAAGCTCGTTTTCGGCTCAGATTCGGACCTATCCGGAGTCGAGTCCGTGGCCAATCAATACCGGGCACTTTTTGATGCGTGCGATGTTCCCCAGCGTACGCGGAAGATGATCATGGGCGGAACGCTGGCCAAGCTGCTCGGACTGCCCGAGTAGAGGGGCGGCACCATCGCTAGGAGCTGCACGGCCCTCGGGCATTTTACGGAACTGTGTCGTGAAGGAGCGCCCTCGTCGGCCACTTGCCTTCCCCCCGTGCGGCTGAGGCAAGGCCGAGAAAGGAGTAATGTCGTGTGGCAGCCGCTTACTCGACGTGAACTCTTGCGGGGTCTGGGCGCGATGGGCATCGCAGGCCGGGCTGGAAGCACGCGGGCTGCCGATCTTTTCCCACCGTTGCAAACCGGATCTGCAGCCGATGACGCCAAGCGCTGGAAGGGATCGGCGCTCGGCAACCTCTATCCCTTTATCAAACGCCAACAGGAAAAGACCCGCCAAGGCCTTGCTTTCCTGCATCGCCGTTCCAAGGATCTGGAAGCCTGGAAGGCCGAAGGGCGCGCCAAGATCTTCGAATTGATGTCCTACCGGCCGGAAGCCGTAAACCCGAAGCCCCGGGTCCTCGACCGCATCGACCGAGGCGATTACATCCGGGAACAGCTGACCTTCTGGACGACGCCCGATGTCGAAGTGCCTGCTTACTTCTTCATTCCGAAGCGCGCTAAATTCCCGGTTCCGGCCGTCGTCGCACTGCACGACCACGGAGGGTTCTACTACTGGGGCAAGGAGAAGCTGGTTGAGACTGACGGGGAACACCCGATGCTTGCCGCCTATCGCAAGGAGTATTACGACGGCGCGAGCTTCCCCGCGATGCTCGCACAGCGCGGTTATGCGGTGATCGTGATCGATATGTTCTACCACGGCGAGCGCCGGCTGATTCTTGATGAGGACCTCGAGAACCACACGAACGACCGATCCAAGGTCGAGCCGGAAGAAATCATTCGAAAGATCAATCAGCGCGCCGGAAGCTCGGAAGCAGTTGTCCTTCGGAATATTCTCTACTCGGGGTTCACCTGGGGCGGAGTACAGGCATGGGATGACATTCGCACCGTGGATTACCTGCAGACCCGCCCGGAAGTCGACTCCAATCGCATCGCCTGTGCTGGCCTCTCTCTTGGGGGCTGGAGGACGGTATTCCTCGCTGGACTCGATCCAAGGATTAAGTCGGCGTGCGTGGTGGGATGGATGACCTCCTTCCTCTACCTGATCCCTCACCATGAGATCTACACGGTTCCGTCAGCAATGATTCCCGGGCTGCTTGAGTATCTGGACTATCCGGACATCGCCACGCTGGCCATGCCCTGTCCGCTTCTGGTGGTCCACGGGCAACAGGACACCTTGTTTCCCCCCGAAGGAGCCAAGGCGGCCATGGATACGTTGCGCCAGTCATATCAGGCCATCGGCCAGCCGCAGCGGTTCAACGCGTTGATTTTCGAGGGCCCCCACAAGTTTCCGCTCGCGGCGCAGCAGAAAATGATGGATTGGTTCGATCGGTGGGTTTAGCGAAGGGCGGGTGAGCTTTAAAGGCGCCCCGAACTATAACTGAATCAAAATGGACCTATTTTCTTGCCCGCTACAAAATCCACTACACCGAAGGAAAACTCGGTTGAGATCGGGGATACGAAAAAGACCGCAAGCCTAAGCAGGTGAATAGTGAAAGAATGCTAGGCCGTGACATCGTAGACTATGATGTTTATCGACCTCTTGTGCATCTAGCTGACCGGCCTGGGATTGCAGAAAATTCGTAAATCGCGATCAATGTGGAGAAAAACCTCGCGCTTGCTACACTTTTCGCTCCACCATCCTTTGGACCAAGATCGGATTGGACTGATGCACCTTACCGGCATTCGCCTAAGTCAAGACTTTGGAAGTGTAGGATGGCCCTTTATCGGTCGATACGTTAAACAAGACTTGTACGAACTTCACACCGAGGGACGAATAGCCTATTCTCCGGTAATGGAGTAGCTGTCCGATGGGGAATCGTTTCCTGTTTCTTGCTGCGTTGCTTGCGACCGCCTGGGTCGTCTCGAGTTGTCGAGAACCAAAGACATCACGGAGTGCAGAAACGAATCAGCCAATCCATCGGAACGTTTTGGGATTCCCGGTGTTGCCTGACTCCGGGCCGCCGCAAAAGGGGACACTTGCTTTGCCGCTCACCTTCGGGCGGTATACGGGCGACCTAGATGTCATGTCGAAGAGGCGGAACATTCGGGCTTTAGTAGTGTACAGCCGCTCTGGGTTCTTCTATGACAAAGGGCACCCCAAAGGCATCTCCTATGAGGCCGTCGAAGAGTTTGGGCGATTTCTGAATAAGAAATTGAAAACTGGAAAACTGAGAATAAATCTCACTTTCATTCCCGTAAGGCCGGAACAACTGGAAGCAGCGCTTACCCAAGGTTGGGGGGACTTCATAGCCGCAGGAGTCGTGGTAACCCCGGAACGCCAGCAGGAAGTCGGCTTCACAGTTCCAATTGCGACTGACGCCAAGCAGATCGTCGTGACAGGTCCCACCAACGCGGAATTCGACAAAATCGAGGATCTTAGCGGCAAGGAAATCTACGTGAATCCTATTACGAACTACTACGAGAATCTTCAGAACCTCAATGCTTCTTTCCGGAAAGCAGGGAAGCCACCGGTCCTAGTTAAAGAGGTCGACAAAAATTTGACAGATGAAGACCTGCTCGAAATGGTGAACGCCAGATTGATCCCAGCCACCGTCACATTCACGCAAAGAGCGGATTTCTGGTCCAAAGTGCTTCCGCACCTAGTCGTACATACGGATATGGCGTTGGCGAGCGAAGTACAGCTTGCGTGGGTCACTCGTAAGGACAGCCCCAAGCTGAAACAGTTGCTCGACGAGTTCATCGAGGGCCACCGGCTAGGAACATCTTTCGGTAATACTTTGTTCCGGCGGTATCTTCAGAACACAAAGTGGGTAAGAAATTCGACCTCCGATGCGGAGATGAAGAAGTTTCAGACTTATGTGACCCTATTCAGCAAATATGCAGCGCAATATGATTTTGACTATTTGATGCTGGCGGCTCAGGGCTACCAGGAATCGATGCTCGACCAGAATCGCCGAAGTCCGCGAGGCGCCGTGGGTATCATGCAGGTGATTCCAAAATACGCGGCGGCACCGCCCATTGGCATCGGCAACGTTAATAATGCGGACGGCAACATTCACGCCGGCGCGAAAATTCTGCATGCCATCCAAAAACAGTATTTCGACGATCCCGGAATTGATATGACCAACAAAACTCTGATGACTTTTGCTGCATATAATGCTGGCCCGACTCGGATCAGCAACCTGCGGAAACGAGCGAAAACTGAGGGCTTAGATCCAAACCAGTGGTTTGGCAATGTCGAATTGGTGGTGGCCAAGGACGTTGGCCAGGAGACAGTACGATACGTCAGTAATATTTATAAGTATTATGTGGCCTACAGACTCACCTTAGAGCGGTTCGGGTCTGCAGGCAGTACTGCCCAAGTGCACTGAACTTTAAGGAACGGTATGACCGGACTCTGTGCCACGCGGGGGAAGCTAATTGCCGCCAGCTGAAGCAGAAAGCACCGATTCGATGGTTTCAACCGCCTCTCGGTCGTCGTTTCCGATATGCCCGTAGTGTCCCAGGGTTGTGGAAGCGTCAGACCAACTTACCCGAGGGCTTTTCCAAGGAGTCGAAATGGCTTGGAGTGTGTCGACTGAGGAAATGGTTCACTCCGAACAGAATGTCTATACCGAGTACGCCCATTCCCGACGCACCGAGTGGATTACGAAGATTCAGCCAGCGCTGAAGAACACAAAGCTAAATACGTTAGTGAAGGCTTGCGAAAAGAACTATCACGAATCGGAATCATCGAATTGAGGGCTGGGCGCAGTAGACCGCAGCGGAAGACCCAGGAATTGCAAGTGGCCATACTCAAATCACTTGGAAAATACTGAGGCCGAGAAATCTCACAGCCAGTTGAACCTAAAGGTCGGTCGGATTTGCAACGTTAAAGAAGCGCTTTTGGTTTTACGAGATGGTTGCTGTTAACTACTAACGGTGTTATACACCCGTGTGCTATGGGTGAGGCACGACCGGCAATGCGGCCCAACACTCAGCTTTACAGTGATGTTTTCAATGCAAGTCCCATCGGGATTGTGGTGGAGAACTTTGATGGGCAGCCCCTTTTCGTAAATCCCGCCTTTTGCTCGATGCTAGGTTTCAGCGAAGACGAATTGCGTAGCAAACATTGTGTAGATTTTTCTCCTCCCGAAGATGCACAAAAGGACTGGGCTCTTTTTCAACAATTGCGCGCAGGCTCGATAGAGCAATACCAGATAGAAAAGCGCTATTTCCGGCGGGACGGCTCTTTGGTTTGGGGACATTTGAGCGTCTCTCTATTGAAAAACAATCCATCTCCGTTGGTGATCGCAATGGTGGAGGACATCACGGAGAAAAAGACGGCAGAGGAGGCTCGGTTCAGGCACGCCGCCATCGTCGAATCATCACAGGATGCGATCATTTCCAACAATCTGGACGCGGTTATCGTGAGCTGGAATGCAGTTGCGGAGCGTATGTTTGGGTACACGGAGGCGGAAGCAGTCGGACAGCCGATTACCATTCTCATTCCGCCTGAACTACGAGATGAAGAAAACACCATTCTGGAAAGGCTAAGGGCGGGAGGACGCATCGAGCACTACGAAACGATGCGTGTCACGAAAACGGGGAAGTACGTAGACGTCTCTCTGACTATTTCCCCGATTAAGGATTTAAGCGGCAAGCTTGTAGGTTTCTCTAAAATTGCCCACGACATCACCGAGCGCAAGCGGGCAAAAGAAGCACTCAGGCAAAGCGAAATGCGGTATCGCAAGATAGTTGAGACCACAAACGAAGGAGTCTGGCTCCTCGATTCGACACTTCACAATTCGTATGTGAATCGACAGATGGCGGAGATGCTGGGCTACGAACCCAGAGAAATGCTTGGACGGAGTGTATTCGATTTTTATTTTCCCGAAGATGTTGAGCGTAAAAAGCAAGTCTTAATGCGCCGACGGCAAGGACTGCGTGAGCAGATTGAGGAACGGCTCCGGCGAAGGGACGGTTCGGAGTTGCGGGTACGATTGGCAGCAACTCCGGTGTTCAACGATAACGGAGAGTTCGATGGAGCGCTGGCCATGGTAAGCGATATCACCGAACGGAAACGGGCAGAAGAAGCCATCAAGGAAAGCGAACAACGTTTCGGGTTGGTTGCCGACACTGCGCCAGTGCTGATCTGGATGTCGGGCACGGACAAGCTCTGCACCTACGTCAATACGGCATGGCTGAACCTTACTGGACGGCCAATGCATTCGCAGCTCGGAAATGGTTGGGCAGAGGGAGTACATAGCGAGGATTTGCAGCGTTGCATGAATACCTATACCCATTTCTTTGATCGTCGCGAACAGTTTCAAATGGAGTATCGAGTGAGGCGGCATGATGGAGAGTATCGCTGGATTCTCGACACCGGGGTGCCGCGGTTCAATCAAGATCGCTCGTTTGCAGGTTATGTCGGGATTGCGGTAGATGTGACCGACCGGAAGACAGCAGAAGCGGCCCTGCTTCAGTTGAATTGCACGCTGGAAGGGCAGACCGCGCTCCTGCAAACGCGAGAGGAACTACTGAGAATATTCGTAAAACATGTGCCAGTGGCGGTTGCTATGCTCGACCGTGATATGCGTTATCTCCAAGTGAGCGAACGTTGGTGCGGGGATTTCGGGCTCAGCAGTACGGAGTTTCTGGGACGCTCGCATTACGAAATCTTCCCCGACCTTCCCGACCGCTGGAAACAACTCCACCGCCGCGCTCTTGAGGGAGAAACGCTGCGAGCCGAGGAAGACCGCTGGGATCGTCAAGGAGGCACTATTTGGCTCCGTTGGGAGATTCGTCCTTGGCAGAGCCTCGATGGGCTGCCCGGAGGTATTCTCATTTTTTCTGAGGATATCACGCGCCGCAAGCAGATCGACGAGGCGCTCGCGGAATTTCCCCGCAAGTTGATTGAGGCACAAGAGCAGGAACGTATCCGGATCGGCAGAGAGCTGCACGACGACATCTGTCAACGTCTCGCAATGTTGGCCATCGAGCTACAACAAGTTCACGAAAACTCTCTTATTTTGCCCGAGGTCCGCAGTCGTATAGGCGACCTCCAGCAGCAAACTTCGGAGATAGCCGACGACATTCAGTCGTTGTCGCATGAGTTGCATTCGGCGAAACTGCAATATTTGGGTATCGCGGCGGCCATGCGGGGATTCTGCCGAAAGTTCGGCGAGCAGCAGAAAGTGGAGATTGATTTTCAGACGCATGATATGCCCAGCCCTTTGTCGGCGGACACTTCTCTCTGCTTCTTTCGAGTGCTGCAAGAATCCCTCCACAATGCGTCTAAACATAGTGGGGTACAGCACTTCGAAGTGCGATTGTGGGGAACGTCGGATGAGATTCATCTCACGGTTAAGGATTCCGGCGTAGGGTTTGACCAGGAAGCGGCAAGGACGAGCCCGGGGCTTGGCCTCATCAGCATGGACGAGCGAGTGAAAATGGTGAACGGGACGCTTACAATCGAATCACATTCCAAAGGTGGCACCACGATCCACGCTCGAGTGCCTCTAGGTTCGGGCAGCAATTCCATGCGTGCCGCTGGTTAATGAAGTCTCGAAAGGGAAATTAGTCGCCTGCCTCTGGTAGATGGAGGCGCGTGCGAGCTGGCTTTAGCGGCAAGCTCAGGGGAAACGTGACCCGCCAACTTGCACTAGTCCCCGATTAACGCTTACCGGAATTCCAAAGGGCAGTTTTACTCTCCTATCCCCTATCTCCCCAAGTTGTTGACGGGCGAAGCAAGGTGGCCATGCTGCGATCCCATCGCTACGAATTGGGCTTTGACTGCTGGCTGCGCAGGCCCCGGACATTTCGCTAAGTCTGTGTAGGTCAATATTCGTACCCGCTACAAAATCCGCTACATGTCGGAAATTATCGCTGCAATATATTTTGTAGAAAAACCGCAAACCTAAGCAGATGAACAGGAAGGAATGGTAGGCTCGTGGGGACTCGAACCCCAGACGCCGCTCGGTTGATCGCTCTGATACAAACGCCCAATCGCTTCCGCACCAAGCGGCAGCTGTGGGGCTTACTGTGGATTGGCGCTTTCAAGAGAAGTTGGACCGGTTCGGAATGGGAACTCGCCTGGCTATGACGCAATATCACTGACAGTGTTACAGGAATCTGCCGCAGTAATCTCATGGCCGGATGTGACTGAGTCGGCATATCCGGCAGAGACCAATCAGTGCGTTTGGACTAGCGCTGGACCTGTCATCGCTCTGTCAGTGGAGAAATGTGATGCGCAAGCCGGATGTGAAGACCAACTCGTTCTGTTTCTTGCCGGAAGGAGGGTTCGTAACGTAGGTGTCAGTAAAGTTATTTTGCCATCCCAGCCATTTGACGATCTTGGTTATGACGCCGAAATTGAAATTGACTCGATAGTCGCCCGCGCTGGATGTCAGATCTGGAAAGAAGGCTACGTTCTGCATCATAGATGTGTTGCGGCTCAACTGTAATTTGAACTCTTCGCCCACCTGGCCAGCGCCGAGGTTGCGTTGAATCTCCACGTAATCCTCATGGGTAAAATTCATCCCGCCCAGCAGATCGAGGGTGGTTCTCTTCCGCCGAATGACGTGGTAGCCGAGTCCCCCTCCCAGCACGAAACGCAGGTTCAAGTCTTGGAGAGCGTCGCTCATGAAATCGGTGTTGGAAAATAAGAACAGCCGCTCGGTCAAGTCATGCCCAAAGCGCACGCCTCCGTTGTTTTCATTCACGGTGATGTGTGGCTGCGCGCCCGGTAGTTCATCGACCGAATAGATCGATTGGGCGTAAACAGTCAATTGATCGCGATAGGTTTTGCGCAAAGCACGAAAAGCAAGTCGGAAGTTTCGAATCTCACTGTTGCCGCTGGTCAAGTCAAAACCGGCATCCACACTGCCATCCCACCCATAGAAAAGAATCTTGCCCTGAGACCTCTCGTAGGCTGACTGCTCCACATCATTACGCAGAGTCGCGACGCGGGCCTTAGGAGCTTCGACTGCCCCGGCGTCCGTGGCGACTTCGAGCCTCCCTTCGTGAATGGTTACCTTCCCCACCACGGCCTTTCCATCCGAAAGCCCTACAGCATGACACGGATATTTCGCCGGCAACCACTGTCCTGATCACCAAAGTCGCAGCGTCGGACTTCACAATGGAACCGGTCAACCGGTCTCCGTTCCTGAATGTGACTTGGTCGGCAAACAGCGATGAGCTGCTAAGTGCCAAAAACAAAGGAAGCACGACTCCATGGCTCCGCAAGGGCCCTCCTGGATTCCGTAGCCGTCGCACACGGAATGGCCTCGGCACGCTCCCGTGGCCAGGAGTGCACAATCGTGCATGGAAGTCAGCGCCAATCGGCATTTAAGCAAAACGAGAAAAATATCTCTAGTCTGAATAATTCGCGTTCTTGAAACGTGAAAAGCCTCTGCTTCGTTTTTCATGGCTCTGCCTCCTGCTTGCAATGATTCGGCGAATGGTTGGAGCCGGCACAGCGAATCGCGGGCTGAGTCCGGTCACACCAATTCCCTGGGTCCGTGAACCAGCGACGGCACCGCATACCACCCCACATTTGCGCTCGCAGACTGCTAGCCTTGCGCTTAACGTTCCGTTTTATTCGTATCCAGAATCGCTGTCGCTATGATGGAGTCTCCAAAGATCGAACCCCAGTCCCCATAGCTCTTGTTCGAAGTCAGAATGATGCTGCCTCGTTCGTACCGCGCGCTGACCAACTGAAAGAAGATCGTGGTTCCGCACTCCAGCACGCATCCGTTCTTCCAGATACCGCTTGTACGGATCGAGCTAGCTGGCTTGTTCTCGCCGCGGCCCGTGGGCGAGGAGGTTATGGCACAAAGTACGTCACAATTTCCGGCCACCATCGTCGGTAGCCGATCCTTCACCACAACATAATGGGAATTTTATACCGGTGTAACGTAAGAAGCCGACCTTGGGTGCGTCCCGAAAGCAGAGAGCGGAGGACGCCGATGCGCGTAGTCAGATTAATTTTCTCGAATCTCGTACAGTTCGCCCGCGGAATGAATTCTAATTCCCCGACCGTCTTAACCGTCCTTTTTCTGGCGTCCATGCTCGCGCATAACGCGCAGGCTGTTCCGACGCCGCCGAACAACTCCTGTCAGCTCAAGTCTCCCAAGGGCGGAATTCAACACGTGATCTACATCCAGTTTGACAACACCCACTTCCGGCGTGACAACCCCAATGTGCCCTCCGATCTGGAACAGATGCCCCACCTGCTCAACTTCATCACGGGCAACGGCGTCTTGATGGCAAACGATCACACCGCGCTCATTTCCCACACCGCCACCGGCATCCTCACCTCGCTGACGGGTGTCTATCCCGACCGCATGGGCCAGCCTGTCTCCAACTCCTTCCGTTACTTCACGACTTCAGGCACCAGCCGTACCGGGGTCTCCTTCGCCTACTGGACTGCTCCTCTCTTCGATCCCGCCGGGCCTCCATTCCCGCCTGTGGCCCAGACCGACCTCACTCCAACTATGATCAACGAAAATGGGAAAGTTGCGCCCGCTCCCTGGGTTCCATACACGCGTGCGGGATGCGATTTTGGCGCCGTTGCCACCGCTAACACCATTCTCGAAAACACTGGCATCGATATCGCCGCAGTTTTTGGCGCCGGTTCGACCGAAGCGATCCAAGCGGCAGCAGACAAACCGGGCACGTCGGGAACCCAGACCTTCGCTGATTTCGTCGGCATCGGTGTCCATTGCGCGAAGAATTCACCGATCTGCGGAGCGTCCAACCACAGTCAGGCCGACGTCTTGCACGACGAGCCCGGCGGTTATACAGGATTCCAGGGCCTGTTCGGCGCCAAGTACGTCAATCCCATCATCAAGGCAAGCGGGTCGATAACTGACCTGGATGGCAACATCATCCAAGACGCAAATAACCACATTGGATTCCCGGGCTTCGATGGCATGGAGGCGACAGTCTCGCTGGCTTGGGTTGCCCAAATGCAGGAAGCCGGAATTCCAGTTACGTTCGCTTACATCTCAGACGCGCACGACGCCCACGGCACCGCCGGCGACATCCATTTCGCGTACGGCCCAGGCGAAGCGGGTTACGTACAACAGCTGCAGGCCTATGACCAGGCATTCAAGAAGTTCTTCGATCGCCTTGCCGCCGACGGAATCAATCCTAGCAACACCCTTTTCGTATTTACCGTCGATGAGGGCGACCACTTTGTCGGCGATACTCCTACTCCGGCCGGCTGCGACGGAATCAATACTCCGTGTACGTATAACCGCGTGGGAGAAATCAACGCGGATCTCCGCCGCATGATTCTGACTCAATTCAATGATTCGACCGTTTTCTCAGTCCACTCCGATGATGCCCCAACCGTTTACGTGAACGGAACCGCGGCTCAGCCTTTGCGCGACCAGGCCGACCCAGTCGTACGCAAACTCGAACGGGAAATGAGCCAGTTGAGCTGGCTCAACCCTTACTCCGGAGTCGTGGAAGGCAATATTATGGTTGCGCAAGCGGACCACGTCGGCATGAAGACCCTGCACATGATTACTGCCGATCCCATGCGGACTCCAACTTTCACTCCCTTCGCCGATCCGGACTGGTTCTTTTTTGCTACCAGCGGCGGCGTCTGCGTTCAGCCGTCGGACTGCGCCTTCATTCCCGGGCGCACCAGCCAGAGCTTCGCCTGGAACCACGGCGACATTCAGGACGAAATCGCATCGACGTGGGTTGGCTATGTCGGTCAGGGCATCGACGGAAATCGAATCGACTCCACGACTTGGTCGGATCACACCGATGTGCGTCCAACCATGCTAAGCCTGGTCGGCTTAAAGGACGACTATCAGCACGACGGTCGCGTCGTTTCGGAAATCCTTCAGGGTTACGCGCGGCCATCCGCCATCAAGAAGAGCTCCAGTTTCTTGCCGCTCGCACAAATCTACAAGCAGCTCAACGCACCATTCGGCGCTTTCGCTATGGCCACGCTCAAGTCGTCTACCAAAGCGCTGGCTTCCAACGACGACGGCGATGCGACGTACCTCGACATCGAAGGCAAAATTGAGTCGCTCACCGCGCAACGCGATGCTCTCGCTTCACAAATTCAAGCGCTGCTCAACGGCGCAGAATTTAACGGCCAAAGCTTCAGCGATGCGCAAGCACAATCGCTCATCATCCAGGCGAACGCACTCCTGACCCAGGCAAACGCATTGCCGCATTGAACGGCCAGTGAACGTGCGGCACTGAACGGTTACCTATGAGGTCTGCTTCAGATTCTTGGACGTGGGTGCTGCGGTGGCACGTGTTGACCTGTGGTCCCACCCGAGGTGGTTGAACGAGCGGTCGTGGCGGCGTTTGACCAAATGGTGGATATTCTTCCGTTCCCCCAAACGTGCACTCATGATTCAAAGGAAAACGGAAACAGAAGTGTTAGTCGAGCAAAAGCTTGCAAGACCGATATTAGTCTCATTGGGAGCCCGACAAAGGGATTTCGCTTTCACGATTTGCGCCACCATGCCGTTACTGAGCTTGCCGAGTCCCAGGCAAGCGAGCAAACCACAATGGCCATCGCGGGCCACGTTTCGCCCGGAATGCTTGCGCACTATTCGCATGTTCGGATGGACGCCAAGCGCAAAGCGCTGGATGCACTCTCAAGTGGTCTCTTAGGGCCGGGTTATGGCACAAACAACGACACAAATGCGCCTTCAGCTGAGATGCCCTATCCGCAAGTGATTGAAATGAATGGTAGGCTCGTGGGGACTCGAACCCCAGACCTCCACCGTGTCAATTTAATGGCCGCATGACTACGAATTGTTATGGCGAGCGACTAAGTGCATGGAACTCAAGGAGATGGTGCCATTTGCCGCTCCTCAGTAAGAGTTGGTCATATTTGGTGTCTTTGGGTCATATAACCCCATCTATGTTTAACTTTTTGTTGAACTCGGCGGCTGCTGCGGAGGAAATGGACTCCTTTGTTTCCCAGCAGTCGTTGCGATCATCGATTTCGCAGATCGGTGGGACCGGCACCGTTTCGTTTTGCTTTTCCGCCAGAACGATAGGATCCAATTCAATTAGTGCTACGGTTTCTGCAACGGGAATTACTTTCGGAACTGACATTCGATTTCCTTGAATTCATGGCTTGCGGAAGTTCCACTGCGTTTCTTCCCAACACCAATCGTGTCGGAAAGCCCATCGCTAACGGCTATTTCCGCTGGATTTCGGATTGCGCTCCGGAAAGCAGAGGCGACTTTCTGACTTACTCGTGTAAGACCACGGTCAGCAGCGACTTATTGACTTTGATCTTGCCGTTGTACTCGATAAACCCTAGCTTCCTGAATTTGTTCATGAAAAAGTTCACGCGTGAACGTGTGGTCCCGACCATGCTTGCGAGGGTCTCCTGGGAGACTTTCGGAAGTATGCGATCGGGCTGCTCCTGCTTCCCGTAGCGTGCGAGAAGCAAGAGTGCTCGTGCGAGGCGTTTTTCGCTTGAATTGAAGAGCTGATCGATCAAATCCTCTTCGACCCGGATGTTGTGCGCGAGCATGTAGGCAATGAAATGATCCGACAACTCATGCTCGGCATGGAGCACGCGCAGCAACTCATTTTTCTCGATCACAAGGAGAGTGGTCGGCGTGACGGCGGTGGTCGTGCCCATCCGGAGGGGCTGGCCCGCCATACATCCCTCTCCAAAAAAATCGCTAGGGCCGAACATCGCGACGACGGCTTCTTTTCCGGACCCATTCACCACGGACAATTTCACGCCGCCCTTTTGGATGTACATCACATTGTCCGCGGCATCGCCTTGTGAGTAAATGGATTCGCCTCTCCGATAGTCGATAACCTTTCTCGCCACTCCCGCGGTATCAAGGAAGGCTTGGGCGTTGAAAGAGGAGAGTGCTCCGTTGGTTTTGGGCTTCTTGATTTTCATTTTCAGGTCCGAACATCCCGATTCCGTGGACGTCCCGGGCCATCCCACACTAACAAGTTAGCTCGTATAAACATGTACAAAACAGGACAGCATCCTGCGGGGAATGTCCCTAGGATCTAATCAGACGGTGAGAGAGATCGAATCCGTCGCCGGAACTCAGACTGGGCCAGCCGGTATCCTAATGTCGTCGTTCTGCTGTTGTGGCTTCCCGAACGCGCGCTGCCCAAAATCTTCTCTCGAATTCCGGAGAGCTCTTGCCTTAAGAATTTGTGGAGATATGAAAATCAAAGCCATCCGTGTTTTGGCCCTTTCTCTTACGCCCTCGCTTTTTGCCTCCCCGATCCTCAAAGCGCAGGATCTTTCGAAGTATCGTGAGTTTTCACTGGGAACGAATCTCGCAGACGTCTTGAAGCGTACCGACAAGAAGTTGTCGAATGTAAATACGACGCATGGTGCTCCAACGTTATTCCAGGAATTCACATGGTGGCCGCCAAGGCTGCCCGGAACGTCATACCGGTCAGATAGCGTGGAGCAGGTTCTTTTCTCCTTCTTCAACGGAGAGCTGTATAAGGTCTCTGTCAGATATGATCAAAGTTCGACCGAAGGGCTCACCGCCGAAGATATGATGAAGTCCATTTCGGCAAAGTACGGGCCTCCGACGAGCGTGGCGCCAGAACTCGCTCCCACGCTGAGCGTTGGATACGACACGCAGCAACGCCCCATATCCTCGTGGGAAGATTCGCAGTATTCCTTGAATCTCGTTCGTGATTCCTTTACGGACCGTTTTGGGCTCGTCATTTATTCCAAACGGGTGAATACCGAGGCCGCACTTGCCCTGGGGGAAGCAGCGAGAATAGAGAAGCAAGAGGCCCCGGCAAGAGAAGCCGAGCGTCAGAAAAAACAAACGGATGATCGCGAGTTATTGCGGCAAAAGAATCAGAAGAGTTTTCGCCCGTAGCATCCCGAGCTGGGTCTCATGGTGTGTCTACTCTGAAAAACTAGCGACAGCCGCTGCCTCAGTGCCGTACACTTGGAAAACAGTCGTCAATTTGGTCAACTGCAGCACTTTGCTGAACTTACGGCCGAGATTGCACAGCCGCATCGCTGCGCCCTGAGTTTTGGCGCCCAAATGTGCGGCAACCAAGGCCCCCAGCCCTGAGCTGTCGATATAATCTATATTTTTCATATCCAGGACAATTTGTTTCTTTCCTTCGCTGATCAGGCTCTTCACTTTCTCACGCACGGCGTTGCTTTGCTCGCCAAACACTATGCGGCCGTACGGCGTCACCACGGAGACGCCATCCACTTCGCGATTTGCCACGTTTGTCACGACAATTTAGTGCCTCTACTTCAGTGCGCCGGTCCGCGCGGGAAGATCCTTCACTAACTCACTCTCCAAACCACAATTTCTCAATCAGATGCCTATCTTGCGAGATTTCTTCGTCCAACTTTTTTAGAAGATAAGGAGCGAGGTAGGGTTTCAACCCGAGCTGCTGATCCCGGGTTAGGAACTTAAAGCCTTTTATCATCCGAAGGCATGCCGACGACCCGCAATCACAGCGAAAACTATCGTGCATTTCATACTCTGTGGCGGCGTAGTTGACTTTAACTTCTTCGCCCCTTTGAATGTCCCTGAGCGCCCGCACGCACAGGGAGCTGAAATCGAGAAAGCTATTGGGTTCGCAAGAATGGTTTAGGAATCCGACAGTCTCGTCCCTGCCGAAGACATGTCTCTTTTCGCCGATTTGCAAGGACCTTTTGGTGGGCGACAGGAAGTAGTTTTCTCCATTCAAATCAATCAGAATTTCGTTTCTATCGATTGAAACGAGGGCGAACAGACCCTTCTTGCCTTGGGTCATCGCAACGTCTAGCTTGGGTGATCGGGTCCGCATGGGCAATCTCATCTGAGGGACGCAAGTTTCCGGGTTTGCCGAGTCGCGCACAGGCAGGGGTCCACAACCAAAAACGTTGTCGGAAGAACTGCTACTTTGTTTCGTCATGGATTCCACCATCTGCTTGATGCCCCATGCTGCAACAAAACTGCGCATAAAGCTGTCCTGTTCGGGACACCTCATTTCGGACCGACAACTCTGATTGCACCGGCGTCTGAATGAAACAAGAAGGCCGCTTTTACGAGGTCGAACCGCAGACGAACATCGTACCCCAGCAATAGCCAAGAATCGCTGAACCTCGCTGCTAAGTTATCTAATTGAGACTATTCATGCGGTCTTGACTGCGAACCTGGGCTGTATCACTTTCTAAGCTAACTCATCAACCGTCGCCCTGACGAGAAGAGGCTGGCAATGTCGCCAGCGCCTATCGACTTCGGCTTCGGTCCCGGTCTCTTCAACGAGCCCCTGCTGCAGCCGACATGGTCGGCGTTCCCACACTGACTTTGATCTGCTTCGGCTTTGCTTCCTCGCGCTTCGGGATGCTTAACGTCAGGACGCCATTCTGATAGTCCGCCTTGATCGCCTCCGATTTAACGGAGTTCGCCAGCTGGAAGCTCCGGCTGAACGAGCCATACGCGCGTTCGACGCGCAGGTAGTTTCCCTCGTTCACGTTATTCTCAAACTTGCGTTCGCCGCGAATTGTCAGAATATTGTTCTCGACGCGAATGTCCAGGTCCTGCGGACTCACATCGGGCAAATCCGCCTTCACGAGCAGCTCTTGTTCCGTCTCGTAGATGTCGACGGCTGGGGCCCAAGGGGTCAAGTTCGACTCCTCGCCCGTACGTCCCACCACATCGCCAAATACGCGATTGATCTGTTCCTGCAGGGTCGTAGCCCTACGGAAGGGTTGTTCCCAGCGATTTGCTATTCTGATTTCAATTACCTCATTAATTTTTGGTCTGATTGGGCCCAAGGCAATATCAGATAACTCGTGTCAGCTCAGATCGCCGTTTAGTCTTATTGGTACGTAACCAGTTTGCCCGACTTGACTTAACTTATTGTGTCAACTCTATTCTGACTATATTTGTCTTAGTTAACCATGTTGGTAAACCGACCATCGATGGATTCGATGAGCTCGACCGGTCGGTGTTGGGGGGCACTCCAGCAGATTCGGGACAGAAGCTGGAAACCCGTTGAGTCGTGAAGCTGTTGAAAGTCATTTTGAGGGTGAGTTTTCGACGGAGTAAGACATTCCATTGGGACAACAGCAATGAAAACAGGCTCGCTGTGGGCCCGTCCGGAGTATCTTGGGCGGCGTCATTGGCTCGAAATCCAAGAGGAGCGACCCCGAATCAATACGTCGTCGCTGGCCGAGACGAATGATTGGAAGACAATCTGAACTCGAAGCAATTATCTGGTGCAGCGGATCCGGCGGCTGTCTCGTTTTGAACATGGTGGACTTGAATTGTGTCGGTACTTCGCGAAGTTGGAGCTTTCTCGGCCGAAAGTTTGCCTAGGGTTGGAGCAACGGGCAGTTTCGAACCTGTATAAAACGGAACATATTCTAATTTCTCATCTCAGTAGCATTGTCGCGAAAGGGTTCGCGTATCCGACTCCCTCCCCTTCGGGCGGACCGCACCGGTGATTCTGGATATGGCGCTCACGTCAAGTCTGACTCAGGGCGAAGTCCACTCTAATCGCGCAACTATGCCTTCGGAGCGCGCGCCTTCCCACAGAAGCCGTCCGATTCGCGCCCTTTTTGTACATCGCGACGCGGACGCGATCGATGCCTGTCTGCAGGAACTCCAGAAGGCGCAATTCACGGTCAGCTCCGATTGTGTTTTGAACTTGGCAAAGTGCGCGGAACAGCTTCGATCCAAGTCGTATGACGTCATCATCGTTGAGTACCCCGGTTCACATTGCAAGGGATCGCAGGTATTGCAACTGCTTCATCAGACCCTCCAGGAGATCGCCGTTATCTTTTTGATGCCCGGACTGGAAAGCGAATCGATCGTGGAACTGACAGTTGAAGGCTCTTTCGAGTACGTTCAACAGGAAAATATCGCTCACCTGCCGATGGTGGTTCGTCGGGCCCTGAATCACAAGCAACTGCGAGAAGAACTGGCGGAGGCAAAAAAAGCATTGCAGCATTCGCAATCGCTCTATCGGGCGCTCGAGGACAATCCCACCTACGGAATCTATCGGTGTGATGCCGAGGGAAAATTGCTCGATGTGAATCAGACGCTGGTCACGATGCTTGGCTATGCGTCGAAAGAACAGCTCCTTGCGGCGAATGAAGAGTCGGAGATCATTCCTAATCTCCGTAATGATTCGCTCTTCGCTGGCCTTATCCCTGAGACCGAGCGGATCGAACCAGTCGAAATCGGGTGGAAGCGGAAAGACACAACGACGATAAAGGTGCGGTTAAGCGGAAGCGGTGTGTATGACGATCATGGCAACTTTGCGGGACACGAAATCATCGCCGTTGACGTAACAGAACAGCGCACGCTTGAGAATCAGCTGCGCCATCACGCATTGAGCGACTCGCTGACCGGCTTGGGCAATCACCGCCGGCTATTCGAAGAGTTGCATGCGGAGATCTGCCGAACCAAGCGTACGGGGCGTGAGTTTTCTCTGCTTCTACTGGATCTCGATGGCCTGAAGGGGATCAACGATCAGTTTGGGCATCTAGTGGGAAGCCGGGCGCTCTGCAGGCTGGCGGAGATCATTGCCGACTGTTGCAGGTCCGTGGACACGGCAGCGCGCCACGGTGGGGATGAATTTGCCCTAGTCCTACCAGAAACAGGCCCAACTGCCGCTGCATTGGTAGGACAGCGAATTTGCGATCTCCTAGGCAAAGATACCGAGGTACCGCAGCTCTCCGTGAGCGTCGGTGTAGCCGGCTATCCGCAAGATGCCGACACCATCGGAACTCTTCTCTATGCCGCGGACAAGGCTCTCTATGCGATGAAAGCCAAGAAGCCAGGATCCTCTCTCTCCGCGCACTCCCCTTACTCCTTCTCGGGGAATTCGAACGCTGAATTTCATGAGAATCGAGAATGATCTAAGCACAGTCTGAAAAGAGGAAGCTCACATGGATGAGTCTAAATTCCGCTCGCTGGCAAAGTGGCAGATTTCTGTGCCGCCTTGCTATTCCGCAGACAGCATTCAATATCTATTGAAAGGGGAAGAACAGATTTTTCAGTCGATTTCTGCTCGAGCGCCCATTTCGAAAATTCTGGACGATATCTGTAACGCTCTTGATTGTCAGATAGGGAATACAGTGTCTCTGATTTCCGTGCCGGGCAATAACGTAATGAGCGCCGCTGAAGTTTCGAGTAGTGCCGCGCTCTTTGGTCTGCATATTTTCCTTTCCGTAGCCATCGGGGCCGAGAGTGTTGAAGAACTCGGGTCTCTCGAGATGTACTGTTGTGTTTCGCGGAATCCCTCCCCACGTGAACTTCAACTGATTGAGCGGGCAGTTTGCTTAGCGGCAGTCGCGATCAAACGTTACAGGGAGACGGGCGATGGCAGCAACTGTCGCATGCATGGAGTTCGGTCCGCACTAGGTTATGTGCCGGAACCGCCGACTTCGATGAACTGATCGCCAAACAAAGAGAAGTGTTGATTTGGAAACTTTCGTTGTACTTGGTGATGAAGCCGCGCGTCCTGAATTTGTTCTCGAAACAATTGAAGGTTTAGCGGGTAGTGCAGAATCGCCGATCATCTCCTCAGGCGTTGCCTGCTACCTAGACCCTGAGAGCTATTGTGTATGGCTGACCATCTTTACCGTAGCCAGAGAGGTACAGAAGTTCCTAACAACAGTAGTCAATCCGGGGAGCAAATCCAAACACGCTCGAACACTCATAGCCATATCACCCTGGCCAAGGTGCGAATGTAGGTGCGATACGCAGTCAGCGGAAAATGCGAACTTGTATATAAGTGAACAGACATAGCTTTCTACAAAGTCCAAGATAGACTTGCAGCAAAAGGAACGTTTTGATCGCAGTCCGTCCCCGGGCTTGTTTTCGACGGCTAACACGAGTGCCGAAGATATCGAACGTCACCTTAAACAAACCTTCTGGCTGAAAAAAAACAGTCCGGCCATTTGTGGAATTGAAGCGGTTCATCGAATTCTCGGCACCAGACAGTGCATGAGCGGTTCGGGAAGCCAAGCTAGAAGTGTCTCGCAACACAGGCGGAAAGGAACAAAGACTATGCCGCTCCTTCAGATTTTATTGGCTCTGATCATCGTTGGATTCCTCCTATGGCTGGTGAATCGTTTCATCCCTATGGCCGGAAGCATTAAATCCATACTCAACGGCGTTGTCGTGATCGGCGTTGTGTTGTGGCTCCTGAACGTATTCGGAATCTTCCATTCTCTTTCGCGAATTCGAGTGGGGTGACGAGCATACAGGCCAGATTTCGCACGTGACATTTCGGCGCGAGCACGGGCCTAGCAGTGGACGCGCCTTTCATTACGAGTGACGGGCGCAGAAGTAGATACAACGGAGGCATCACCATGAAACGGGTTGGAATCATTCAAACAGCCGCGCTTGTTCTGCTGCTCGGCATCGGTTTTCCGGCAGACGCCAGACAAGACAAGCCGGATAAGCAAGAAGAGAAGGCCAAGCCAGCGAAACCAGAGAAACAGGCTCAGCCGGAACGGCAGAAGCAAGACAAGCCCGCAAAACCTGAACAACAGCAGCAGGCGAAGGGACAGCAGGATCACCAACAGCAGCAACGCGACAACTCAAAACAGCAACGACAAGAGAACTCCGTGAAGCAGCAGGAACAGGCCCGAGCACAGCAGGATCAACAACGGCAGCAAAGTAATAGCTCGGCAAAACAAGAACAGCAGCAAGCCAAGACGCGACAACAACAAGAGCAGCGACAGCAGCAACAGGACAAATCAGATAAACGCGAGCAACAAATCGCCAAAGGGCAACAAGATCAGGAGCGACAACAGCAGCAACAACGACAGGACAACTCCTCGCAACGGCAGGAGCAAGCTAGAGTGCAGCAAGATCAAGAAAGACAACAGCGGCAGCAGCAGGACAATCGGTCTGCACAACAGCGGAGTCCAGCTCAGACGCACCAACAGCAGGTTGCCTGGCAGGGCGAACGCGCGCACAACTGGCAGTCTCAGCACCGCACCTGGCAGCAACGTGGCGGTTACAACGGATACCGTGTCCCAGATGACCGTTTCCGTAGCTACTATGGCCAAGATCACGGCTTCCGGATCTACAGTCTCCCCGTGGAGTTCATTGGCGGCCGTCAGCGCTTTCAGTACGGCGGTTATTGGTTCGGCTTGGTTGACCCGTGGCCAGAATACTGGTCAAACGATTGGTACGACAGCGACGACGTCTACGTGGACTACTACGACGATGGATATTATCTGTACAACCGCAGATATCCCGGCGATCGCATTTCCATCAGTTTCTATCTGAACTAAACGTTCATTGAGCGTCGTGACTCGATGCGACCGCTGCCGCAGAGTGGAAGTTTGGAAAGACTAAATCCACCACTCTGGTTGGGCGCTTCACCTAGGCGGCTGAATTTCTAAAAGGAGAAAAGGCAATGCTTGGAACTATCTTGATCGTGTTTTTGATCTTGGCACTTGTAGGCGCTTTCCCGCGGTGGTCTCACAGCCGGGATTGGGGCTACCTTCCGACTGGTGGTGTAGGTCTCGTGCTCGCGGGTGTTGTGGTCCTCGTACTTCTCGGCCGCATTTAGATTTGGAAACGCCGCAAGGAAGCCAATGGACGAATCCAAAGTTAGCGCAGTTAAGTTTCTTGAGAAGGAAATCAAAACGTACATGGCGTTGTCTCTCTTCTTGTCGAAGAAGGGCATCGATGAGCATGTACGCGTTGGCGACAGCAAAATCCTGATCCACCCGACGTTCTACAAAGAGCGAATGAAGGAAGCGAAGAAAATTGTCTCTGAGCTCAGAAGATCAAATTAGCCAGCGTCAGGCGCATGTTGATGGTCGCGGTGGCTGTGGCCGTTGGGCTGTCCGAGTGGCGGCAATGCTATTAGTTACGCTTCTCTGTAGTCACGGCTCAGTCGCGTACTCAGTCCTTACACATGAAGAGATCGTGGACCTTGTCTGGACCGATGAGCTCCGCCCGCTTCTGCTTATGCGATTTCCGGCGCTTACGGAAGAACAGGTCAAGGAGGCACACGGTTACGCCTATGGCGGCGCCGTGATTCAGGATCTCGGTTACTACCCATTTGGCAGCGTGGAATTCAGCGATTTAGTGCATTACGTTCGCAGTGGTGACTTTGTTCGCGAATTGCTGGCGCAGAGCCAGGATGCGAACGAGTACGCCTTTGCCCTGGGCGCGCTTGCGCACTATGCCTCCGACATTGCCGGTCATCCTGCCGTCAACCAGGCCGTGTCCATTCAATATCCCAAGTTGCGGGCAAAGTACGGCAATTCGGTCAGGTACGCGGAGGACCACACGGCGCATCTGAAGACGGAATTCGGATTCGACATGGTGCAGGTGGCCAAGAACCGTTATGCCTCCGAGCAGTATCACGATTTCATCGGGTTCCAGGTGTCGAAGCCGCTGCTGGAGCGGACTTTTCCCATCGTTTACGGAGTGGAATTGAAAGACATATTAGCCCACAACGATCTCGCGATTGGTTCGTACCGATATGCTGTCAGCCGGATGATTCCGAAAATGACACAGGTTGCCCTGCGGACTCATAAGAAAGACATGATGAAGGAATCGCCGAGTTTTGCGAAAGAGAAGTTCCTCTATCGCTTGTCGCGCTCTGACTATGAAAAAGAGTGGGGCAAGGACTACAAGAAGGACGGATTCAAGACACGTTTGTTCGCAGTCCTTTTGCGATACATGCCGAAAATCGGTCCATTCAAGGCGTTGGCGTTCAACAGCCCCACACCGCAGACCGCGGAAATGTATTTTAAGAGCATCAACACCACCGTGGACCAATACCGCATTTATCTCCAACAAGTTCGCGCCGGAACGCTCGAACTCACTAATTCTGATTTTGACACTGGCAAAGAAACCATGGCAGCCGAGTACTCTTTGACGGACGAATCATACGCAAACCTGCTGGGCCGACTGGAGAAGCGAGAGTTTGCGCTCACGTCCCCGGAGCTTCGTAGCAATATCCTGAATTTTTATGCGGACCTGTCTCTTCCACTCGAAACCAAGAAGGACTCTGGTCGCTGGCAAAATGTATTGACTTCGCTGGACCAGTTGAAGCTGTTTACGCCGGCTCCGATTGTCGCTGCCAGCCCTGCGGACTGAGCGTGGATAGGACGCCGGGTTGAGCTGGTCGAATCTCCATTCCCAATGCGCAGTTTGCGGCCGATGGCGGAAGCGAAAGTAGCTCGAAAGGTGTGCTTAAGTGGACAGACTCTTTAGCGGCAGGCGTTTAAGATGCTCTCGTAGGAAGAAACAAAAGAGACTTTTGCGCAGGCCTCGACCCATCTCGGCAGATCGTCTCAGCCAAGCCCTGCATGCAATGAAACACGATGCCGTGGAGCTTCCTGAAGGCGAGCTCGTTCAAGACCGATGCTGCGAAAAGTAGCCTGAAGGTGAAACGTATGAAGCCGATTGTTTGGGTTGGAATCCTTCTCATTGTTTTTGGAGCCCTGGCCCTCGCGTATCAGGGATTCACGTACACGCACCAGGAAAAGGTTCTGGATGTCGGGCCGATCCACGCCACGGCAGAAAAACATGACCGAATTTCCATTCCCCCAGTACTCGGTGGACTCGCGTTGGCGGGAGGAATCGCCTTGCTCGTCTTTGGAGCCAAGAAACCCTCTTAGTTCCAAGCAAAAGTGTCCCGCCTGAGAGGCGGGCAACGCAGAGCCCTCTCGCGATGTAAGAGTTTTGAAAGCCCTTCGGTGAAAGATCTGTTCTGAAAGAAATCGTACGCAGTGATTGGACCGTGGAGGTCAGTAATGAAGAAATACTTAGTTGCCGCAACGTGTCTCGCGCTTGTGGCAGGAGCAGTATTCGCAAAGAAACTGAACAATGAACAAAAACGCCTTGAAGAATGTGGTGTTGTCATGCAGGAAGTGCTCAACGTTCCCGACAACATTCCTCAGGAGCTCTTGGAAAAAGCCGAGTGCGTCATCGTGATTCCGTCCCTTAAGAAACTTGCATTCGGTGTTGGCGCAAGCTACGGGCGCGGCGCGATGGTATGCCGCCAGGGCGAGAAATTCCGTGGACCTTGGGGAGCTCCAGCGATGTATGCCCTCGAGGGCGGCAGCGTCGGTTTCCAAATCGGCGGGGAAGCCACCGATTTAATACTTCTGGTCATGAATGACCGAGGCATGGAATCGATTCTCAGCAGCAAGGTTAAACTCGGCGCCGATGCTTCGGTTGCTGCAGGTCCCAAAGGACGTGATGCTTCCGCGGATACAGACGCTTGGATGCGAGCCGAGATTTTGAGCTACTCGCGTTCCCGCGGTTTGTTTGCCGGCGTTTCACTCGAAGGTTCCACGCTTCGTCCCGACGATGATGCAAGCGCAGACGTTTATGGCCATCCAATCAAGGCAAAGGACATCGTTAGAAGTCAAAAGATGGGCGTGCCCGTAACCGGCCGTCATCTCGTCAATGTTCTGCAGAAGAGCACGCCGCGCAACGAATCCGAACGGGCGTCGAATTAGTAGTTCTACAAAATGGTTTGCTGAACGTTTCGCCAGGGGCCAGCTGCAAAGGGAGCTTCGCTTGCATCACCTTTTACAGCATGGCCCCCGATTTGTTTCAGGTCAGCGGGTTTTATACCGCAGCGGATACTTTGTAATTCAGGTTGCTGCTGTGTTCCGAGTGGGCGTTAGCGTCGAGCCAACTCCAAGAGCGCGAATGCCGCCGTGCGCCAAAGCAACGCAGTGGCGCCAGTAATAGCGACTGAATCGTGCCCCTGTGCGCAGCAATTGTGAAACCGCAGGGAAATACGTCATCTTGGAAATTCCTATCCGGTCTCGCAAGAAATGAAGAAACAGTTGTTCTTCTCTGGCCGCAAGCAATCCTGCACCCATGGGTACGGAGAGGGTTCGTCACTTGTAGAGAATCTACCTTTCCTACAAAGCGTGACATCGACGACTGTCCCAGATAGCAATCGAAATCGGGAGATATTTCGCAACTGTGCGAAATAGGACTGCACGACTTCCTCCGAAATGTCAGGATGGATGTATGTTGAATAAGAAAGAATCCGACAACGCGACACGTGCCAGCATCGAGAAGGAAATGGCGAAGCCTCGAATGGCAAAGTCCGTACGAATAGCAGAATTGAATTCTGCTGCAGAGCGAACAAGTCAAGCAAGAACCACCGTGCCCGGAACTGTCGACAAAATCATCCCGATTCTGGATCCGAACCAACCGGAAAAGGCGCAGATTGTTGTGAAAGGGGCCGGCGATCGAGACCTCCGTATTGAGAATACGTTGATTGACGAAAATGGCGATGAGGTAAGGCTCAAAAAAGGTGCCCACGTTGAAATTACCGTTACCGCCAGAGCCGAGCAGTAAACCCACCGCGATTCATTTGGCGGCAATCAGGGCACCTGAAGGCAGGAACAACATGAGGAGACACCTCAAATATCGGAAAATACTGACGCTGGGTTTCGTCTTATTACTTGCTGGAGCGCTTTCCGCCCAGCGCTCACCTGATAAAAAATTGCTGGTCAATGGAAAGAGTACGAGTGCAGTCGTCCTGCAGGTTGATGGGCATTCTTACATAGACATCGAAATGCTCGCTCAGATTACCAGCGGGTCGGTAAAGTTCGAACCGGATCAGGTCGTACTGACGATTCCTAACTCTAACTTTGATGCGAATTCCCCGCAAATCACCCCAGCGCTTTCCAAGGACTTTGCAAGCGCAGCGATCGCCACTCTGGCTGACATGAAAGAGTGGAAAGGAGTGCTGGGAACGATGGTCACCTTTGGCTTGGCTGTTGACGGTTCTTGGGCTCAGATCTATCACGATCGTGTACAGACGAGTTTGGAGCAAGCAACTGTCGCAGCGTCAACCAATTCAGATCACAATGCTCTTCAGTTGCTCAGCACTCAGTTTGCAAACCTGGCGAAGTGGGAAAGCGTTGTCGTTGCGGAACGCCAGAATCACAACGGAGCCAGGACCGTGGCTCCGAACTCCCTGCAGAATGATCCCGTGCTGACGAAGTTCTCGAACTGCGCCAAATTTCTGACAACGATGCTGGGCAGCGGAATGTTTGCCGACAATCCGAGTTGCGACTAGCCGGCACAACTTGCTTCGCTCTTCTCGCCTAGCCGACGAATACTCCGTTAGCTTCCCAGTTTCCACCTCGCCAAAACACAGTCAAGACGAGGAACCAGGCCGAAGGACACGGACGTCGAACCTTACTAGACGGCGTTTGTTGCCTCGAGTTCGTCGGCTCGCCGCCGCGTAACCAGGATGGCTACACCTGCCGTAAGGCACACTAAGCCAATGATTCCCGGCGCCGGATACGTTTCATGCCCGACCTTCGTTGTTGGAGACTCAGGGGGACCAGTAACAACTTGTTTTGGCGTCATATAGAGCATGCCTTGAAGCCCGAACAGCATCACGCCAAGGACAATCAGGGCAAACCCGTGAATCTTACCGAGTTCCCGCAGAAACTCCGCGAATTCCCGCCCGTTAGCTACAAGCAGAGACCATTTTTTTGCATACAACGCTTTCACGATGTGACCGTTCTACCTCTGAAGAAATGCGCTATCAGCATCACGATACCGATTACCAGCAGCACGTGAATTACGCTGCTGGAAACGTGAAACGCCAAGAACCCAAGCAACCAAAGAGCAATTAGAACCGCCGCGATTATTCCCAACATGTCTTTAACTCCTTTTACCTCTGAGCGCGCGCCAACAAAAATGCCTTTGCCGTGAGCGGCACAGATCCGACTTTCTCGTTGGATTCGTGTTTGCTTCACAAGCCTGGCAGAGTGGCGATTTGAAATCTGTTCGATATGAGTCACATCCTCAAATCAAGCTAGAACGCGTACAACGGACTATTTGGCGTGACGAAAGAGACGCAACAAGCTAGTCGAGAGGGCCGCCTATCATTGCGTTGTCGTACGGGTCCTTTGTGTGTGTTGTGGCACGCGGCGACGGCTGTATTAGACTGGACACGCGTTCTTCAGCTGGAACTTTATGAGCACGAAAATTGTCCGTCAACCCCGCTGGCCAGCGTTCGTAGCGATGCTGGCGGCCGCCGGTGTGTACTTGGCATTGCCAGCGCCACTGTCCTTAGGCCCGAGTTGGCTCTTGCTCTTAGTTATCGTGCTTTTGCTGATTCCCATCGTCGTTTCCGATCACCGCGGTCATCACAATGTGACTCGGATTCTTACAGTCACCGCCAATATCATCATCACCGTCGCCATGATCGCTTCCTTAATTCATTTGGTCACAGGGATTCCGCAACATCTTGAGACGGCGAGAGCACTGCTGCGTTCGGCGAGCGCACTTTGGATCGCGAATATTCTCGTCTTCGCACTCTGGTACTGGAAGCTCGACGCTGGAGGTCCACTGCGGCGCGAGCGCCCGCGCGGCCTCATGGATAGCTCGTTTCTTTTTCCGCAGATGTTGCGCCGGGAAGAACAGGATCAGTCTTGGACGCCGCATTTCGTGGACTATCTGTTTCTCGCTTTTAATACGAGTACCGCTTTCTCGCCGACGGATACAGCAGTTCTGTCGCGCTGGGCAAAACTCGGCATGATGGTCCAGTCGTTGGTTTCGCTCACGATTATTGCCCTGCTTGCCGCGCGAGCAGTGAACATTCTCTGAGTTGCACCCTTGCTGGATTACACGACATTCCACGGACTGGACGGCGGTAGGTTCGTGAGTCCGGTTCCTGTTCGTGCCGCAAAAAGCGCAAGGACTGGATCATACGAATCATCGGCGGTCTGCCGGCTGAATTTCCTTTTCGAATGCTCCTTCACGCAGCCTTCATGGCAACACTAACCCTTCCACACGTACTTACCGCAGGAGCAAGGGATCGTCTCCGTGGGAAGTTTCTTTTCCAAAGGTTGCCGACAAACTGGACAATTTCTGCGCCACATATCCATACCTGTCATTTCCCTAACCT
>Ga0207641_10000909_pt1 | contig 30650 bp, 26 predicted proteins | sample KBSSwiS62_FD_184306 | JGI IMG/M metagenome (GOLD analysis project Ga0207641, IMG submission 184306) | Switchgrass rhizosphere microbial communities from Kellogg Biological Station, Michigan, USA - KBS Switchgrass S6-2 (SPAdes) (version 2) | ecosystem: Host-associated > Plants > Roots >... | reverse complement strand
GCACCGGCATTAGAGGCCGAAGAGGTGTTCCACGCGACGGGGCTCACGACGAATCTGGGTCCGACGCTTGAACAGCTCGCCCAACTGAACCCGACTACGCTGGCAATCATGCACGGTTCGTCCTACTCCGGTGACGGTGCCGCGCAACTGCGGGTGCTCGCCGGCGAATACGCCAGGATGGCGAGCACTGGATGACGCCACGGCAGACAGTTGCTCTCGTTCTCGCCTTCGCCGTACTGACGGGCTGCCAATCCAGCACCTCCGGCACGCCCGTGATCAATCCAACGGAGCCCACCGAGCCGAGCTTTCCGACTAGTCGGCCCGCCAAGCCGACGGCCGCGCCGCCGAAGACGCTGACGCCTGCGCCGAGCAGTGCTCCCTCAGCACCGGGTGGGGAGGAGCTGACGCCTGAGAACGGCTATGTGTTCATCGAGACGAAGTCGGGCAAGACGCGCTGCCAGCTCGACACCGCCGAGGTCGGCTGCGAGGCGGAGTTCACCAACGCGCCTGTGCTGGACGGCACCAAGGCCAACGGGGTCCGCGTCAACTCGAACGGCGAACTCAGTTGGCTCGTTGGCAATCTGGGCGACATTCCGGTGGTCAAGCTCGACTACAAGACGTACTCGGCGGTCGGTTGGACCATCGAGGCAAGCGAAGAGGGCACCAGGTTCACCAACGACGGCACCGGCCACGGCATGGTTATCGCTGTCGAGGGCGTGCAGGCGTTCTAGAGTTTCACCATGACTGCGGCTCAGCGCGAACGCGCCGCCCTCGTGGACACGATGCGCAACGTCGGCCCCAATGCGCCAACGCTGTGCGGGGACTGGACCACCCGCGACCTGGCCGCACACCTCGTGGTTCGAGAAGGCAGGCTGGATGCGACGGCAGGAGTCGTCGTCCCGTTCCTCGCCGGTTACACCGGCAGGGTGCAGCGCCAGGTCACGAAGACCACCGCATGGGACGACCTGCTCGCCAAGATCGCCTCAGGTCCGCCGCTATATTCGCCGTTCAAGCTACTCGACCCGGTTGCCAACCTCGGCGAGATGTTCATTCACCACGAGGACGTCCGCCGAGCCCAAACCGGTTGGGAGCCAAGGCGACTCGATGACACCCTGGTCAAGGCGCTGGGCCGCGGCCTTCCACTGATGGCCAGGCTGAGCCTGGGCAGGGCGCCGGCGCGGGTGTCGCTACGTACGCCCGAGGGCAAGACGCTCGCCACCGTCGGCAGTGGACCGGAGCTGATCGTCACCGGGGAACCCGAGGAACTGCTGCTGTTCCTGTCCGGACGTGACGAGGTGCGGCTGACGTTCTCCGACGCCCAGGCGGCCCAGGCCGTCCGCACCGCCCGCCGCGGGCTGTAACTAAACCGAGGCGCCGAGCGCGTCGAGTCCGGCGTCGTAGCTGGGTTCGGAGGCGATCTCAGGAACCAGCTCGCTGTAGGCGACGTTACCGTCCGCACCGATCACGACGACGGCGCGCGCAAGAAGGCCTGCCATCGGACCGTCGACGATCGTGACGCCGTAATCTTCGCCGAAGCTGTCGCGGAACGCCGACGCGGTGGTCACGTTCTCGATACCCTCTGCGCCGCAGAACCGCTTCTGAGCAAACGGCAGATCGTTCGACACACACAGCACTGTCATCCCGCTGGCCTGCGCCCGCTCGTTGAACACCCGCACGCTGGTAGCGCAGACGGGCGTATCGATCGACGGAAAGATGTTGAGCAACAACGGCTTACCGCGGAACTGCTCGCTGCTCACCTCACCGAGGTCAGTCCCGGTCAAGCTGAATTGAGGAGCGGGAGATCCGACGGCGGGCAGCTCGCCGACCGTGTTGATCGCGTTTCCACGAAGCGTTATCTGTGCCATTCGTACAGTGTGCCAGCGGTGGCGCGGCGGCTCATGTCAGGGGTCAGCGATCAGGGTTGCGGTCGACGACCTCCCTGCGCAGCCCTAGGCTGGCGCTCGTGGATTTCCGCGTCTTCGTCGAGCCCCAGCAGGGCGCCACCTATTCCGACCAACTCGCCGTCGCCCGCGCTGCCGAATCGCTGGGTTATTCGGCGTTCTTCCGGTCCGACCACTACGTCGCGATGAGCGGTGACGGGCTCCCCGGCCCGACCGACTCCTGGGTGACGCTGGCCGGCATCGCGCGCGAAACGTCGACGATCCGGCTCGGCACGATGGTCACCTCGGCGACCTTCCGTCATCCAGGGCCGCTCGCGATCTCGGTCGCGCAGGTCGACGAAATGAGCGGTGGCCGTGTGGAATTGGGCATCGGTGCGGGCTGGTTCGAGGCCGAACACCAGGCCTTCGCGATTCCTTTCCCACCGCTCGGCGAGCGCTTCGACCGGCTGACCGAGCAGCTCGAGATCATCACCGGACTCTGGACGACGCCCGTTGGCGAGAAGTTCGACTACTCCGGTGGGCAGTACACCGTGGTGGAGTCCCCGGCGCTGCCCAAACCGGTCCAGTCCCCGCACCCGCCGGTCATCATCGGCGGCGGTGGTGCCAAGCGCACACCGGCACTGGCGGCTCAGTTCGCCGCCGAGTTCAACATCCCATTCGCGCCGCTGGACACCGCCAAGACCCAATTCGAGCGGGTGGCTGCAGCGCTGACCCAGGCGGGTCGGCCGGCGGACGCGCTGACGTACTCGGCGGCGTTCGTGGTGTGCGCCGGACGTGACGATGCCGAGATCGCCCGGCGAGCGGACGCCATCGGGCGCGAGGTGGACGAACTGCGCAGCAACTCCCCGCTGGTGGGGACACCGGCGGAGATCGCGGACAAGCTCGGACCCTATATAGAAGCCGGCGTGCAGCGGGCTTACCTGCAGCTTCTCGACATGTCCGACCTCGACCACCTGGAGTTCTTTGCCACCCAGGTCGTGCCGCAGTTCGCCTGACCCGGCCGCAGGGCCGAAACCCGCGGCTACTATCACTGGCCATGGCAGGCGAGGACCCCGACGACCACGACGACGAGTCGTCGGAAACGCCGTGGTACAACCGCACGCCGAACGTCATCGGGGCAAGCGTTGCGGGCGTCGCCGCGATCGGCATCATCATCGCGGCGGTGACCTTCGTATCACGCCAATTCGACGAGCCCGAGCAGGCACCGCTGAACTTCGTCGATCCGTCGTTCTCGGCTACTGCCAGCCAGTCGACGACGACCACCACCACCGCGACGATCACCAGCACCAGTCCGCCGGTCACCACCGACATCGACGGGCCGTCATCCACCACGTCGTCGTCCGACACATCGAGCAGCCCGGCAACCGACACGTCGACCCGGACCGCATGGACCAAGCCGTATACCCCGCCAAGCGGCGAGGAGTCGGCGCCGAGCACGACGCGGCGCGGGCCGCGCACGAATGTGACACGCACGCTCTATCCGCAGCCCTGACCGCCTACTATCAGAGCCCGTGGCGCGCTACGGACCTCCCGACGATCCGAACAATCCCGACAACCAGCCGACCGCATACATCAACTACGGCGATGCCGGTGTCCCGTCGCCAGACGTTGTGCCCTGGTACCGCAAACCGGTAGCGCTGGTGGCGTTCGGTGCGGTCGGCGCTGTGGTGGTTGCGTTGATCATCTTTGGTCTGGTCAAGCTGCTCACCGGCGGCGGTTCGCCCGAGCCTGCGACCACGCTGACCCCGATCACCCGCACCACGACATCGGTGACCGCACCGACGACGACCACAACGACGACGACCGAACCGAGCGTCAGCACGAGCGTCAGCACCAGCACGAGCACCAGTACGGTCACCCAGACCGTGACTGTCCCGCCCCCGCCGTGACATATGCGGCCTACGCCCACGACGCCGTCGTCATCCTCGATCCCGACGGAGACTCACGCGCGCCCGGCGGCAGGATAACCGTTGAGCTGTGCGGACATTGGGACCACGAACCGCCGTGCCCGTTGTGGCCGCATCACACCGAGGCGACCCGTGCGGACGACGACACGGTAAGGCTTCGGGTGCTGTTCGCCGCCGAGCCCGCCGACGAGAAGCATGTGCGGCAGTTGATCCGCGTGGCGTTGCTGTCGGGTGAGCAGGCGGATCACGACGGCCGCGTTACCCATTGGATCCTGGAGTCCGAGGATGCGAGCAGCATCCGTCCGGACGAGGCCGACCACGCCGCACGGCTAGCCGCGAGCTAGCTGCAAGGTTTAGCGGGTTGATCACTCACGCCAGACGTGAGCAATCAACCCGCTAAGCCGGAATCAGCGTCCGCGTGCAGCGTATTCGGCGACCAACGCCTCGGCGCTGCGCACCGCGGCCCGACATGCGCGTGTGGTGAACGGATCGTTGAGTGGATGGTCGGCGCGACGCCGCCACCGCTGCGCCGCCGCGAACGCCGCCCGCGGCCCGTCGTACGGCGCATCGGGCTGCAGCCCCAGCCTGCTGGCCGCGTCGGTGCCGGAGCCGCCGATGATGCGCCGCAGCGACGCGATCTCGTCCTCATTCAAAGTTGTTGCGCGCGAACGCAATGCGCTCAACAGGCGAAGCTCTTCGAAGGCATGGGTGTCGGCGAGCAGCGGGTCGATGTCGGCAACGATGTACGGCGTCGCATAGATCGGGTTGGTCTGGACGAACTGTCGCAGCGACAGCAGCGCGGTGTGCGCCTTGAGCAGATCCGACCGCTGCGCGAACTGCTGGTCGATGACGTCGCGCAGGGCCACCAAGCCACTGCGTTCCAGTAGTTCGTCGGCCAGCGCCACCGAATCGCTGACCCCGGCGCGCAGCACCGCGATCGAAATCCTGATGCCGAACATGCCGAACCGGTCCAGCAAGGCTGCGCGGGTGGCCGCGTCGACAGGCAACGAACTGTCCTCCCGCACGAAGCGGTCAACCGACAGCATCGCCTTGGTCAGCTCGGCGGCGTCCACGCCGGCCAACTTCTCCAGCGCGACGAACTCGCTCTGCCGCAACGTGCGGGCCGTCAGCGCCAGCAGACCCGACACCGGCACCACGGCCTGACAGATGCCGGTCTTGTCCATCTCGGCGGTGAACCGCTTGGCGACATCCTTGGCCGACAGCATCGCGTCGATCCGGCCCGCGCCGATCTCGTCGGCCCGCGACGCGACCCCGATCACGCCAAGCGCGCCTGCCGACCCGCCGACCAGCTCGCCGATCTGCTTGAGCAGCGCGATGTCCGCGGCGTTCAGCGTGCGTAGCAGGAAGACCACCGCGTCGACGCGCGGCACCCCGTCCTCTGGCACCAGCAACCGCAGCGTGCGTTGTGAGACATCCCGGTTCAGCGACGACGTGCCGGGGGTGTCGATGATCGTCGAGTCGATCAGCTCGGCCGCGGGCCACTCCACATCCAGGTCAGCGACATCCTCTGGATCAAGCCTCGCGAAGTCGAATGTCAGCCCCCCGTCGCGGGCGATCGGCACATTGGAGCGTCTGCCGCCCCGGTGGTTGGCGGTCACCTTCGGGATAGGACCGTGCCGGAACCAGGTGACGATGCGGGTGGCCTCGGTGGCGTCGGTCGGCGCGATGTCCTCGCCCACAAGCGCATTCACCAGCGTCGACTTACCCGCCTTCAATGTGCCCGCCAGCGCGATTCGGATCGGCTGGTTGAGCCGGTAGCCGATGCGCTCCAGCTCGTTGTGCACATCGGGCCGGTGCTGGTAGGCCGGATCGTTGCGGTAAGCCTGAATGGTTCCGCCCAGGATCGCGCGCACCTGATCGCTAGTGCTCATCTCGCGCTACTCACCAAAGTCCCCTGGCTGTCCTCCACTCGGCAATGACCGGAGGTCCAGCTTAGAACGTGTCTACGCTTATGCCGTCCCGACCGGTTGACGGGGGGCTTCGGTGGCGCCCGGCGCCAAGCTGACTGCGTGCTCGGTCACCTGTTTGAGAATGTTGAGCTGACGCTCGAGTTCCCTGATGCGGGTATTGCGCTCGGCCTCCTCGAGCTGTGCCGAGGCGATGTTCGCCTGCAGCGACTCGTTCAGCGATCGGGTCGTCTGGTTGGCGATGCCGCGGTAATGGTCGCGGAGCTGACGCTGAATTCCCTTGAGCCGATCGCGGGATTCCTTCGTCACCACGAACGAGACGTCGTCGATGAACTTTCGCATGTTCATCTTCGCCTCGCTACGCACCCGCATCATGCGGTTCTCCATGTCGTCCTTATAGGTCTTGCGGCCCAACAGAAGACCTGCGCCCAGCGACAGCGGGTTGAACATGCCCAGCCCGACGAACGAGCTCAGCATGCCGAACATCAGCACGCCGCCGTAGGAGCCGCGCATACCGGTGACGACCTTGTGGCCCGCCTTGATCGGCTTGGCCTCCAGCCTCGACAATGATTTGATTTCCCCAAGGCTGGCGCCCATTTCGCGCGCATCGAGCTGCGGCATGTCGACTGCCTCGAGGCCTGCCTCGACGAACGTTCGCGCGACTTCCTGCGCGAGCACTTCGGCGCGCTGATAGGCCCAGACGAAGTTGTCGCCGACCGCGGTGGCGATGGCGTTCTCCAGCTCCGCGCCGATCTCGGCCCAGTGATGGGTCGGATCACACGTGTCGATGACGTGCTCGGTGTGCTGGGTGATGGCGCGGAACCTGCCGCGCAGGTCGTGGTCGACATCTGCTGTCAGATCGGCGATTCCGTCGTTGAGCACCTGCTGCCACAGCGCGGTCTGCTGCAACGCTTCCTGCGCTTCCTGCTTGCGCCGCTCCAGCTCGGCCTTCTGGCGTTCACGCGTATCCGGATCGTTGAGCGCTGACAGTTCGGAACTCGCCGTGAGTGTCAAATGTTCAGCAGCAGAACGGATCTCGGCAAGAACCTGATCGCGGACCCTGTCGTTCTCCCTTGACAGCACCCTCTCGCTGAGGAACTTCACGATGGCGGGGAAGTTGGACTCCTCGTTGAGTTCTTTGTCATTCAGCTGGATCGCGTGGCTGCGAAGCAGCGACGACGCGGGGATCATCGGGATCGACAAGCCTGCGCGTTGCAGATGGCCCTTGTCAGCTTCGACGATCTGCCGCCAATGCGGGTACAGGTCGATCTTCGTCGCGACAATCGTTGCGACGGGACAGATTTCGAACGCCTGCCGGATGAACGTCATCTCGGGTTCGGTGAACTCCTGGCTGGTGTCGCTGACCATCAGCATCGCGTCCGCATCGGGCAGCAGTCCAAGGGTCGCCGACAGGTGTGGCTGGCCGTGGCCACCGACGCCGGGCGTGTCAACGAAGACCAAACCGCCCTTGAGTAGTGGGCTGTTCGCAGTGACCGCGACGCGCAGCACTTGCCTGCCGCCTGCCGCGCGGTGACGACGCAGATCGTTCTTGATGTCGGCGATCGGAATCTCGATCGCCTCGGGTTCGCCCTCATCGGAGCCGGCCACAATCAGCTTCGCGGTGGCCTGTTCGCCGTAGGACACCATCGTGGCGACCACCGTGGTTTCGTCATCTCCGACGCGCGAAACCGGAACATTCAGCAGCGAATTGAGTAATTGGCTCTTGCCCTGCTTGAGCTGGCCGGCGATCACGACGCGAATCTGCGGATCGCTGATCCGATCTTTGGCCTTGACCATCCGCTGGGCCAGATCACCGCGACCCTGCGTCTCGGCGATTTTGGTCGTGTGGTCGATCAGTTCAACGATGACCTTGACCTTGCGGGGGTCATTCGGTTGCGTCATGGTGTCCCTTGTTGGTTGCCGCCGTTTCGTTAACGGTAGGCGTGCCAACTGGCGGGGACCTGTGGTTGGTCCCCGCCAGTTGCGCTATTTGGTTGTCGCGATCAGAACCCGAGGTGGATTCCGGTGTCCACGTGGGTGTCGACGTCCTGGTGCACCGAGTTGTCGGTGTGTACCGAGCTGTCGTTGTGGCTGTCGTGCGTGCTGTTGTCCGTGTGCACCGAGTTGTCGTCGTGGTGGCTGGCGTCGACGTTGCCGCCAACGTTGCCGCCGTGAGTGTCGACCGTGGTGACGTCGCCGCCTCCGGTGTTGGTGCTCGTGGTCTGCGTCGGCGAGATGATCACTGCGCCGCCACCACCGGCGTTGGCGTTGCCACCATCGGCGCTGCCGCCACCGCTCAGGATGCCGCCGCCGCCGGCGTGGCCCCCGTCGCCGCCCGCGGCATTGCCACCGCTGGTGTCGATGTCGCCGGTCTTGACGACCGGTCCCTCGTTGCCCGAGATGACATCGCCGCCACCGCTGTTGTGGATGCTGCCGGAGCTGTCGCTGGTGTTGCCGATGCCGCCGGACTGCACGGTGGAGCCTTCACCCGCGAGGATGTCGCCGGTGCTGTTGCCGACGTTGCCGTCGCCGGTCACGTTGCCGTCACCGTGGACGTTGGTGTTGTCGATGTCGCCTGCGGTGCCGGTGTTGATCACGCTGCCGTCGGACGCGGTGTTCGTGGTCTTGTCACCGAAGGTGATGTCACCGAAGTCCAGGTTGACGCCGCCCTGCTGGACGTCGTGGCCGGCGTTCGGGCTCAGCACGTCGTTGTGGCTCAGCGTGTCGTTGTTGCTGAACGCCTGGTTGTGGCTGAGCGTGTCGTTGTTGCTCAGCGTCTCCGGGGCGAAGCTCGGCGCGTACTGCGGGGTGAAGGCGATGCCGTGAGTCTCGGCGACCGCCTGCTGCAGTCCGTGCACCGGGTTGCCACCGCCGTGGATGACCGCGGCGGGCGCCACCGTGGCGGCCACTGCGTTCACCTGTGCGGCGGTCACGCCCGAAACGCCGGCGTTGGCCATTGCGCGGTCGGGGTCGTTGACGAAGTTCTGGGCCGCAACCGGGTCGCGGAAGAGGTCGAGAATCCAGTCGATCACGTTGGTCATTTCTGTGGTCCTTTTCTGTGTGGGTGTTCTACCGAAGCTGGTCGCCGGGCTGTCCGGCGAACTGGTGACAACGTTATGGAGCCGACGGCGTTGAAGAAACGGGGTCGAATCCCCTCCCTAACCGTATTCACTCCGGGGTTGGGGTGGGGGCCCCGTTAGGGGATTAGGGGGGTGGTTAGGGATCGGGCAGGCCGCCGTTTCGATCGCCAGCATTTTCCCAGCTCAAACGCACAAAAATGCGCGGCCCGAGCGGACCGCGCATCGTTGTGATCGAGCTGGTGATTACGTTTCGAAGATGTCGAACCCGGCGTGGTCGGGCTCGAGGTGGTGATCCTCGGGCGCGACGTGGCTCCAGTCGTCCTCGGCGTGCGCTTCGATGACGGGCGCATCGTCGATGACCGGGCCGTCGAAGTGCAGCGACGGATCGTCGGCGCCCGGCAAGTCCGGCACGTTCGCGTCGGCGAGCATGTCGATGCCCGAATGCACGGCGGCATCGGGATCGGTGACCAGATTGTCGACCACCGTGTGTGCGTCGTCGACTGCGACCGCAGGCACGTGATCGTCGAACGCATCGAAGGCGGCCGTGGCGGCGCCACTTGCCCAAACATTGCTGGCATGATCGTCGATCACGGTGTCAGCACCCGTCGAGGGCACAGCCATCGACAGCGATTCCGAAACGACCGGAATCAGATTGTTGACGTCCACACTGGTCACATCGGTCAGATGCGCGTCGGCGATCGCCTGTCCCGGATCAGCAGCGTAGGCTGCGGCGGCGTCGGGGTCGCGCACCAACGACATCACGAAATCGAGTAGCTCGTTAGCCATGGAAACCCTCCTTCCCATTGCAGAGATATATGCGGCGTAGCCCAAAGGCTTGACTCGATGCTATCGACGGACCCGCCCCCCGAGATCGGTGCGAAACCCAGCTCTGCCGCACGGGCGTTAGGGGACTGACCGTTAGGGGTTCTCCCACCATTAGGGGGATTTGCGGCTATCGTGTGGAACTGCCAAACACGAGGAGACCATGAACGACTCACTTGGGTTGTCCATTGGGATGACCAACTTGGTGGCAGCCCGAATCGGGCGCGCTCCGGTCATGCGCCGTTCCGTGCTCACCTTGTTCAATGACCGAGCGCCCGAAGTCGGCGTGCCTTACGAATACGCGGCGAATCCGAACGACATATCCCCCGGCCTGGTGCTGACCGGTTTCGTCGAGCGGGTCGGCGATCCGGTTCCGCTGGTCGCCACGGACGGCTCACCGCACCTGGGTGAGCGCGTGCTCGTGGAGGCCCTCGACGCGATGGCGCGCACGGTCGGTGGCGGCACGCCCGTCGCGATCGCCGTGCCCGCGCACTGGGGGCCCGCGACCGTCGGTGCGCTGCGGGGCGCGCTGCGCGCCAAGCCGAGCCTCGCCCCCGACGGTGTGCCCGCTGCGCTCATCCCCGATTCGGCTGCGGCATTCGCCGCGCTGCAGGCGGCACCCGGATTGCCTGCGAGCGGCGTCGTCGCGCTGGTCGACCTCGGCGGCAGCGGAACCAGCGTCACGCTGGCCGACGCGGGCACGAACTTCGGCCAGATCGGCCAGACCGTCCGCTACCCCGACTTCTCCGGCGACCAGATCGACCAGATTCTGCTCAACCACGTGATGGCCGGCATCGCCGACGCCAACAACGCCGACCCAACCGGGACGCTGGGGCTCGGATCGTTGGCCCGCTTGCGTGAAGAGTCGCGGCTGGCCAAGGAGCGGCTGTCGGCCGAGACCGCGGCCGTCGTTCGCGCCGAGCTGCCAGGCTTCAACTCCGACGTGCGTGTCACCCGCAACGAACTCGAGAGCTTGATCGCCGCGCCACTGGCCGGCCTGCTCGACACCATCGAAGAAACGTTGCAGCGCAACAACATTCCGCTGGCCAATGTGTCGGCCGTCGCGACCGTCGGTGGTGGCGCCAACATCCCGCGGGTGACCCAGCAGCTGTCCGAGCGGCTGCGCGCCCCCGTCATCACCACACCGCAGTCACAACTCAACGTCGCGGCGGGCGCCGCGCTGGTGGCCGACCGCGGGCTGGAGGCCGATGCGCCCACCGGCATGGCGCCGACGGGATTGGCTCCCGCTGCAGATGCGCCGACGGGTATGGCCGCAGCGGGCTGGGCCGCGGGAGCCGCAGGCCTGGCCGCCTCCGAATCGGCGTCCGACGGCGCCGCGTCTGCCACGTTCAGGGCGCTGGCGTGGTCGCAGGACGACGCGCCCGGCGGGGAGCCGGTGCCGTATTCCGGTGAGGACTACACCTTCGATCAGGGCGGCACCGAAGCGCGCCCGCAGATGGCGTTCGCTCACGAGGAGGAGGGTTACGAGCCGGAGGCTGCCCCGCTGCCCTGGTACAAGCGTCCGCCGATTCTTTTCGGGGCCGCGGCCGCGGCGGTCCTGCTCGCCATCGGCGGGCTCGCGGTCACGCTGACCAGCAGCAGCGAGAACAGTGGCCCGGTGACGCAGACGGCCACCCATGTCGAGACCGGCCCGTCGCCGGCCGGACCCGCCACCGAGGGCGCCCCGGTGACGGTGACGGTGACCGGCCCCAACGGGGAGCCGAGCACGACAGTGGTGCCGTCGCCGACGACGACGAGCGAAACCACCACGTCGTCCACCACCACAACGACCACCACCACGACAACCACCACCACAACCACGACGACAACGACGACCACGACGCCGCCGACCACCACGACGACCAAACCGACCACCACCCAACCGACGACCACGCAGCCGGTGACGACCACCACCGCCGCCGCGTTGTCGCCGGCGACGTCCGTTACACCGTGACCCATGGCCACCCCGGCACCCGATCCGCTGTCCGACATCCCGCCGGTCGCGCGCGACGCGGTGGCCCAGGTCCTCGCCGCACCGACCGACCCGGTCAAGATCCTGGTCTCCGGAGGTATCGGCACCGGTAAGAGTTCGGTTCTCGCAGCGATCCGGTCGGCGCTGCGCGCGGCCGACGTGCCGGTGCTGACGCGCCCACCCAAGAAGGGCGACGTGGCGGCGGTCGTCATCGACGATGCGCATCTGCTCGACGATGCGGAGCTCGCCCGCCTCGGCGAACTGGTCGCCGATCCCGCAGCAACCGTCGTGGCGGCCGCGGAGCCGCTCGCACACCACCCGGCGCTGCGTGCGCTCACCACCGCCATCGAGCGCGAGAACCCGATCGTCTCGCTCGGCGCATTCAGTCCGGCGGAAGTCCACCGCCTGGTCACCGAAAAACTAAACGCCCCACCGACTTCCGAGATCATCCGGTCACTGATGGTGGCAACGGCGGGCCTGCCGTTTCTGCTCACGCCCGCAATCGCCGCAGCGGGCTCACCTGACGGCGAAACACCCGCGACGGCGGTCATGCAGGCTGCTAAGTTTGCGTTGATCGAGCGGCTGCGCCGCCTTGACGAACCGGTGCTCGACACACTGTTGGTGTCGTCGCTGAGCCCCGAACTCGGACCCGACGACGTCGCGGCGGCGTTAAAGGTCGGCACAGAAGGCGCGCAGGCCCTCGTCGACCGCGCCCGGGCAAGCGGCCTGATCGAGCCGTCGCACAGCCACACCTTCCTGCGCTCGGTGCACCGCTGCATCGCGGGCATCATCGGCACCGCGCGCCACCACGACACCGAGATCTCCCTGCTCGTTTCTCAGCTCGAATCATCAACGCTCTCACCAGATCTCGCGCTGCGACTGGCTGAACACGGGCTGCGCGACGACCGACTGGCCACCGCGTTGGCCGACCTGGCCTCGCGTGCCCACGGCCAGCCGACGCGAGCGGCGCGGCTGTACCGGGCCGCCGCCGAAGCGGGCGCAACCGCGCTGTCCACTCGGCTGGCCGATGCGCTCGCACTGACCGGTGACTGCACCACCGCCGGTCGGTTGGCCGACGAACTGCTCGGCTCCGAGGACGCGGCCGAGCGCGCTGCCGCGGTCCGGATCGCCTCCAGCGTCGCCGTGCACGACGGCGGCGCCGCGCAGGCCGCCGACCTATTCCGTTGGCTGGGGCCGTATCCCGATGCGTTCGTCAGCGCGGCGGGCGCGATCGTGTTGATCGGCGCCGGCGACGCCGAAGCCGCGCGGTCGACCCTGACCGCCGAGAGCGCCGGGCCCCCGACGTCGACCGCCCGCGCCGCGCGCAGCCTGGCCGAGGGCCTGCTGTTGTCATTGGATCAACCGTTCCCGATTGCCGTTGCGCGCCTTGGTCAATCGATCATCGCCGAACAACAGTCCGCGGGGGTCGCACCCGACACCCCGGCCGCGCTCGTGACACTGGCGGCCCTGCACGGTGGTGATCCGGTGCGCGCCCGCAGCGTGATCGGGCGTGCGGTGCGGTCCGGTGGCCAGATGGACACGGCGGATGAATCCTTCAACTCTCACCGGCACCGGTTGTTGCTCGGCTGGGTGCACATGCAGGACGGGCAGCTTTCGGCGGCCGCCGCCGACGTCGCTGCGACGGCCGAGACCACCCTGCACCGCCGCGACGCGCTGTGGGCCGCCGCGCTGCAGACGGCGATCGCCAGGCGCAGCGGCGACAGCGGCGCGGTCCAAAAGCATTGGTACGCAGCGATGGAAGTGCTCGCCGAATACTCGGTGGACCTCTTTTCGCTCTTGCCGCTTGGCGAGCTGTGGGTGGCCGCGGCCAGGATGCGTCAGGTCGACCGGTTGCAACACACACTGACCGAGGCGTTCGAGTTGCTCGAGTCGCTCGGCGATCCGCCGCTGTGGTCGGTGCCGTTGCACTGGGCCGGTGTGCATGCAGGCATCCTGGCCAACTCGCCGGCCGCGGTGGCGCCGCACGGTCAGGCGTTGACCGCGGCGGCAGCCGACAGCGCGTTGGCCAAGGCCCTGGCGACCGCGGGCCGAACGTGGCTGCGGGTGCTGGCCAATCACGTCGATATCGACGAGGTGACCGTGGCGGCGCGTGGCCTGTCTCAGTTCGGCCTGACCTGGGATGCCACCCGACTGGCGAGTCAGGCCGCCCTGCAGACGCCCGACGGCCGCGTCTCCGGCGCAATGCTGCAGTTGGCCCGTGACCTCAAGCAGACGGCCGCGATCGACGAGACGCCCGGCCTCGAGCCGGTCACCGCGATTGCCGACGCTGCACGCAGCGGCCCGTCCAGGCCGACCTCGTCGCGACTGTCGGACCGCGAACGCGAAGTCGCCGAACTGCTGCTGCTCGGCATGCCGTACAAGGACATCGGCAGCCAGCTGTTCATCTCCGCCAAGACCGTCGAGCACCACGTCGCGCGGATCCGCCGCAGGCTCGGCGCCGACTCGCGTTCGGAGATGCTGTCGATGCTGCGCGCCATGCTGGCCCCTCAGGGCTGAGCCCCCAACGCTACCGATTCCCCTAATCGAAATCCCCTATAGGGGTCGTTTCGCCACGGGTGTGGCACCGGATTTGCTGTGGCAACGATCACCCTACCGTCGTTCCCATGTTCAATTCCCCAGGCAACCAAGGCCGTTCGATAGGCCTGTCGGTCGGTGCGACGAACCTCGCCGGCACCCGTGACGGTCAGACGGCCGTCATCCGTCCCGCCGAGATGGTCCTGCACGGCCAGCGCCTGACCGGGTTCGTCGACCGCGTCGGAGATCCGGTGCCGCTGATCGCGCCGGACGGTGCGACGTATCGGTCCGAAGAACTGCTCGCAGACGCCCTCGGCGCGATGGCGCACGCGGTCACCGGCGGTATGCCGATGGCGGACGCGGCCGTGACTGTGCCCGCGCACTGGCGGCCGTCGGTGGTCGACACACTGCGCAGGAATCTGCGGGGCAAGCTGCCGGTGGTCTCCGATGCGACCGCGGCGCTGACGGCGCTGCGGGCCAAGCCTGGGTTGCCAACTCACGGCGTGATCGTGCTGTGCGATTTCGGCGGCAGCGGCACCAGCATCACCCTCGCCAACGCCGCGAGGGATTTCTCGACGTTCGGTGAGACGGTTCGCTTCGCCGACTTCTCGGGCGACCAGATCGATCAGGCGTTGCTGAGTCATGTCGTGACCGGACTGGCCGACGTCGATCCGTCGGGCACCGCGATGGTCGGCTCACTGGTGCGGCTTCGCGACGAATGCCGTCGCGCCAAGGAACGGCTGTCGGCGGAGACGGCGACTGCCGTCGTTGCGGATCTGCCGGGGCATCGAGCCGACATCCGCGTGACGCGCACCGAACTCGAGGGCCTGATGAGCACCCCGCTCTCGGAATTCCTTGCGACACTTGATGAAACGCTCGAGCGCTACGGCGTGCCGAGGGCGAGCGTCGCGGCGGTCGCCACCATCGGCGGCGGTGCCCGCATCCCGCTGGTCACCCAACGGCTGTCCGAGCACCTGCGCGCACCCGTCGTGACGACGCCCCACCCGCAGCTGACGGCCGCAGAGGGCGCGGCGCTGATCGCACATCGTGCCCGCGTCGTCGACACCGCCACGGTGATGACGCCCACCGCTCCTGCCGCTGCCGCATCGACCGTGGCCTTGGTGGCCAGCGAGCAGGCACTGGCCTGGTCCGAAGACGACCAGATCGAAGAAGTGCTGCCCTACAGCGACGTCACCGACTCCCGACCCGAGGTGGTTTTCCGCCCTCAGCAGTGGCAGGAAGATCCCGAACCGCCGCGGCGCAGCCCCCTGGTGCTGTTCGGCCTGTCGGCGGTCGCCGCGACGATTGCGGCGGCGGTGTTCGGCTTCACCCTTTTGCAGGACACCACCACGACCCCGGTGGAGGCGGCGACCACGTCGACGTCGACCACCTCTCCAACGCCTGCGGCGCCGGCCACTCTCCCAGCAACCCCGGCGCCGCAGGCCCCCCAAATCACCACTGTCGTGGTGCAGCAGCCCGCGCCTCGCTATCAGGCACCGCGGCAGGCGCCCGTCACACACCAGCCGTACGTGCCGCCGACAACGCCCCCGACGACCACGTCCGAGATCCCGCCAACCGCTGACCCCACCCCGCCGACGCCACCCACACCGACACCGCCGACGTCGTCACCGAAGCCACCGCCGATCGATCCCGGACCCGGCGGCGGAACGGGAACCGGTGGCACCGGAACCGGAACGGGAACCGGTGGCACCGGAACCGGAACTGGGACCGGCGGAACTGGCACGGGCACGGGAACGGGAACCGGAGGCACCGGAACCGGCACCGGCACCGGCACCGACACCGGCACCGGCACAGGAACCGGCACAGATACCGGAACCACTAGCGGCACAAGCGGAACGGGCTCGGGCACCGGCAGTACCGGCAGTACCGGCACCGGCGCCGGAGGGACCTCGACGACCCCGAAGGCCTAGTTAGGGCAGCCTTCGTAGCGGTGTTTCCCCGCAGGATGCAACTATGAGCAGGCATCTAGCGAAAGTTACTGGCCAGTAACCAGCGGTAAGTTACTCATGGGTAACTTAGAAATCGGGAGGCACGCGGTGGAAACCCAGATGCTGATCAGGCTCGTCGTCGGTCTTGGGCTGACGGCACTCGTGCTGGTGTTCGCCGCCAAGCGCGTGTTGTGGCTGACCAATCTGATCCGCTCCGGGCAGAAGACAAGCCCCGAGAACAACCGCAAGGACGACCTCGGCAAGCGCATTACGACGCAATTCGAAGAGGTCTTCGGGCAAACCCGGCTGCTGCGCTGGTCGATCCCCGGTATCGCGCACTTCTTCACGATGTGGGGCTTCTTCATCCTCGCGTCGGTCTACCTCGAGGCCTATGGCCTGCTTTTCGTCCACAACTTCCACATCCCGCTCATCGGCCGCTGGGACGGGCTCGGCTTCATTCAGGACTTCTTCGCCGTCGCGGTGCTGCTCGGCATCACGACGTTCGCGATCATCCGCATCGTGCGCGAGCCGAAGAAGCACGGCCGCGACTCCCGGTTCTACGGATCGCACACCGGCGGCGCCTGGCTGATCCTGTTCATGATCTTCAACGTCATCTGGACCTACGCGCTGGTCCGCGGGTCCGCGGCCAACACCGGCAACCTGCCCTATGGCAACGGCGCGTTCTTCTCGCAGCTGATGGGCTGGGTGCTGAATCCGCTCGGCCACACCGCCAATGAGTGGATCGAGACGATTGCGCTGCTGCTGCACATCGGCGTCATGCTGGTGTTCCTGCTGATCGTGCTGCACTCCAAACACCTGCACATCGGCCTTGCCCCCATCAACGTCACGTTCAAGCGGCTGCCCAACGCCCTTGGCCCGCTTCTGCCGGTCGAGTCCAACGGCGTGCCCGTCGACTTCGAGGATCCCGCCGAAGACGCGGTGCTGGGCCGCGGCAAGATCGAGGACTTCACCTGGAAGGGCTACCTCGACTTCACCACCTGTACGGAGTGTGGCCGCTGCCAGTCGCAGTGCCCCGCGTGGAACACCGGCAAGCCACTGTCTCCCAAGCTCGTCATCATGAACCTGCGCGACCACCTTTTCGCGAAGGCGCCATACATCCTCGGCGACAAGGAGACGCCGCTGGAGAACACGCCGGAAGGCGGCCTCGGCGAGGAGCTGGGCGGTGAGAAGCACGACGAGGAACACCACGTCCCCGAGTCCGGCTTCGAGCGCGTGATGGGCTCCGGTCCCGCGCAGGCCACCCGCCCGCTGGTCGGCACCGCCGAGCAGCTCGGCGTCATCGACCCCGACGTGTTGTGGTCGTGCACGACGTGCGGTGCGTGCGTGGAGCAGTGCCCGGTGGACATCGAGCACATCGACCACATCGTCGACATGCGCCGTTACCAGGTGATGATGGAGTCGGAGTTCCCGTCCGAACTCGGCGTGCTGTTCAAAAACCTTGAGACCAAAGGCAATCCGTGGGGCCAGAACGCCAAGGACCGCACCAACTGGATCGACGAGGTCGACTTCGACGTGCCGGTGTACGGCAAGGACGTCGAATCCTTCGACGGTTATGAGTACCTGTTCTGGGTGGGCTGCGCAGGCGCCTACGAGGACCGCGCGAAGAAGACCACCAAGGCCGTCGCGGAACTGCTCGCGATCGCCGGGGTGAAGTACCTGGTGCTCGGCGAGGGCGAAACCTGCAACGGCGACTCCGCCCGCCGCTCCGGCAACGAGTTCCTGTTCCAGCAGCTGGCCGCCCAGAACGTCGAGACGCTCAACCAGATGTTCGAAGGTGTCGAGCGGGTGGACCGCAAGGTCGTCGTCACCTGCCCGCACTGCTTCAACACACTCGGCCGCGAGTACCCGCAGGTTGGCGGCAACTACACCGTGCTGCACCACACCCAGCTGCTGAACCGGCTGATCCGTGACAAGAAGCTGGTGCCTGTCAGCAGCCCCGACGGTGGTAAAGACATCACCTACCACGACCCGTGCTATCTGGGCAGGCACAACAAGGTCTACGAGGCGCCGCGTGAGCTGATCGGGGCCTCGGGCGCCAAGCTCACCGAGATGCCCCGGCACGCCGACCGTGGCCTGTGCTGCGGCGCGGGCGGCGCGCGGATGTGGATGGAAGAGCACATCGGCAAGCGCGTCAACCACGAACGCGTCGAAGAGGCACTGGATACCGGTGCTTCGGCGATCGCGACCGGCTGCCCGTTCTGCCGCGTGATGATCACCGACGGTGTCGACGACGTCGCAGCGGCCAACGATGTGCCGAAGGCCGAGGTGCTCGACGTGGCGCAGCTGCTGCTGGGCTCGCTCGACAAGAGCAGCGTCAAGTTGCCCGAAAAGGGCGCGGCCGCAAATGAAGCCGAGGAGCGGGCGGCCAAGCAGGCCGAAGCCGCGCCGAAGGCGGAGGCCTCGACCGCGGTCGCCGAACCGGAAGCCAAGCCGGAGTCGGCGCCAGTGGCGTCGACCGCAACCGGGGCTGAATCGCCGGCTCAGCCGGCCGGAACCAAGCCCGTGACCGGCCTCGGCATCGCGGGTGGTGCGAAGCGTCCGGGCGCGAAGAAGGCCGCCGCGCCTGCCGCCGAGGCAGCCCCGGCCGAAGCTCCCGCTGCGCCTGCTAAGGGCCTCGGCCTCGCCGCGGGCGCCAAGCGTCCTGGTGCCAAGAAAGCCGCCCCGGCCGCTGCGCAGGCGCCTGCTGCAGAGGCGCCTGCCAAGCCCGAACCCGAGGTCAAGGGCCTCGGCATCGCCGCCGGCGCCAAGCGTCCCGGCGCCAAGAAGGCCGTGCCCGCGGCTGCCGAACCCGCGTCGACGGCAGCAGAACCGGCGTCCACGGCCACCGAGTCGGCATCAACCGCCGCCGAGCCGGAGGTCAAGGGACTCGGCATCGCGCCCGGGGCCCGTCGACCGGGTGCCAAGAAGACCGCAGCGGCACCGAAACCCGCTGCGCCGCAACCAGAACCGGCCACCGACGGTGAATCCGCCGCTGCGCCTGAGCCTTCCGCAGAGGACAACGGCGAGAAGCCACAGCCGCCGGTGAAGGGGCTTGGCATCGCCAAGGGTGCGCGTCCGCCCGGCAAGCGATAACCAGCGGTTTTACAAATTAGTTGGACTGCGGTGCGATCATGGGAGACGTGACTACCCACCACGTGCCGTGGCAGACGACCGGGCATCACCCGCGGCAGCGCACGTTCACGCAGTCGTCAAAGCTGCAGGACGTCCTCTACGAGATCCGCGGTCCGGTGCACGACCACGCGGCTCGGCTGGAGGCCGAGGGTCACCGCATCCTGAAACTGAACATCGGCAACCCGGCGCCGTTCGGCTTCGAGGCGCCCGACGTGATCATGCGCGACATCATCCAGGCGCTGCCCTACGCGCAGGGCTACTCGGATTCCAAGGGCATCATGCCCGCCCGTCGCGCGGTGTTCACCCGCTACGAACTCGTCGAGGGCTTCCCGAAGTTCGACGTCGATGATGTCTATCTCGGCAACGGCGCCTCCGAGCTCATCCAGATGACGCTGCAGGCGCTGCTGGACAACGGCGACCAGGTGTTGATCCCCGCGCCGGATTATCCGCTGTGGACGGCCTGCACGTCGCTGGCCGGCGGCACCCCGGTGCACTACATGTGCGACGAGACACAAGGCTGGATGCCAGACGTCGCCGACCTGGAGTCGAAGATCACCGATCGCACCAAGGCGATCGTCGTGATCAACCCGAACAATCCGACCGGTGCGGTGTACACCCGCGAAATGCTCACGCAGATAGCCGATCTCGCGCGCAAGCATCAGCTGCTGCTGCTGGCCGACGAGATCTACGACAAGATCCTCTACGACGACGCCAAGCACATCGCGATGGCATCGGTGGCCCCGGACGTGCTGACGCTGACCTTCAACGGGTTGTCGAAGGCCTACCGGGTGGCGGGCTACCGTTCCGGCTGGCTGGTCATCACCGGCCCCAAGGAACACGCGAGCAGTTTCATCGAGGGCATCAGCCTGCTGGCCAACATGCGGCTGTGCCCGAATGTGCCTGCGCAGCATGCGATTCAGGTCGCACTCGGCGGCCATCAAAGTATCGAAGACCTGGTGCTGCCCGGCGGTCGGCTGCGTGAGCAGCGTGACGTGGCGTGGACCAAACTCAACGAGATCCCCGGCGTCTCGTGCGTGAAGCCCGAAGGCGCGCTCTACACGTTCCCGCGGCTCGATCCCGAGGTGTACGACATTCAGGACGACGAGCAACTGGTCCTCGACCTGTTGCTGCAGGAGAAGATCCTGGTCACCCAGGGCACCGGCTTCAACTGGCCGACACCCGATCACCTGCGCATTGTGACGCTGCCGTGGTCGCGCGACCTCGCCAACGCGATCGAGCGGCTGGGCAACTTCCTGTCCTCGTATCGTCAGTGAAGCGGCGGGCAGTCGACGCGCTGCATCGCATTGCCAATCCGATCGCCAGGCGACTGCCAAGCCAGGTGGTGTTGGAGACGACTGGTCGGGTCAGCGGTCAACCACGGCACAGTCCCATCGGCGGTCGCCTGGACGGGGACACCTTCTGGTTTGTCTCCATGCACGGCGATTCCTCGAACTACATGCGAAACATCAAGGCCAACAACAACGTCCGGGTCCGAATTGGCGGCCGCTGGCGGACCGGGCGGGCTCACCTGCTGCCCAACGACGACGCCGCCGCACGAAACGCACAATTCTCCTGGCTCAACAGAACAGCCAACAGTCAACTGGGCGGTCAGCTCCTTACCGTCCGCATCGACCTCGACCACCAGTAGCCGATTACCCCGCCGGGCCGATCAGGAAGTCGTCGAACACCTTGTCGTGCTCGACGGCGAAGGCCTCTTCGAACGTCGCACTGGCGCTGCTGATCAGGTAGCACTTCGCCGCCTCCAGCGCGATCTGCGGCGCCTCGATGATCGACCGCGCCATTGCGAAGGCCTCGCTGTGCAAATTCATCGGGTTCGGTGATACGAGTGACGAGACCCATGCGCAGCGCCTCGGCGGCGTCGATGCGGCGGCCCGTCAAACACAGCTCGCGCGCATTGCCCAAGCCCACGATCCACTGCAGCGGGGTGAACAACGGCGCTGCGCCGAACTTGATCTCCGGATGCCCGAATACCGCTGCAGTGGAAGCGATTCGACAATCACAGAGCACACTCAGGTCCATCCCGCCGCCCATCGCCGGTCCGTTCACTGCGGCCACCAGCGGCTTGGGGAACTTCCACACGGCCAGGTGATAGCGGCGCGAGCTGTCCTTGATTTGGTGCGCGAGCTCGGCCTTGCCGAACTCGTTGAGGTCGAAACCCGCGCAGAATGTCGGCCCCGAACCGGTTAGCACGACCACGCGAACGGCCGGATCGGCCGCCCACTCCTCGAGTTGTTCGGTGATCTCGTCGCGCAGCTTGATCGAGAGCGCATTGCGCCTTTCGCCCCGCGCGAGCGTCAGCGTCGCGACCCCGTCGTCGGCCACCTGCGTTTCGATATCCCTACTCATCGTCTTGATTTAAATCATGCCCAGCTCGCCCGTCTACCCTGTTGCCCGTGGCGCACTCGCACGGGCATTCGCACTCGCTGAGCGGCCCGGCACCGCTGGGTCCCATGGCAGCCAAGATCGTCGTCGGCGCCCTGGTCGCCATCGGCGTCGCGGTGCTGGCAGGCGCGGTGTGGCTGTGGCCCAGCCACCAGAAGGTCGACATCCCACTGCCGTTCCAGAATGCCGCGGGCGGAGCGGTCACCACCGAGGCTGGGCATGTGCTGTCGAGCAAGACCGCACCGTGTGGCAGCCCGTCGAACGGTGCGGTACTGACCGCCGAACCGGAACAGGCCCCGCCGGGCGGTGGCCAGTGTGTGCAGACGCTGATCAGCATCGACTCAGGCCCCAACAAGGACGCCAACACGATGCTCGAATTCAGCGGCGGACCGGGCCAGCCCCATCTGGCCGTCGGCGACCACATCCGGATCAGCCGTCAGATCGACGCAGGCGGCGCGACAAGTTACGCGTTCTACGACTTCGAGCGGACCTGGCCGCTGATCGCGTTCGCGGCCGTGTTCGCCGTTGTGATCGTCGCGGTGGCCCGCTGGCGCGGACTGCGAGCGCTGCTCGGCATCGTGGTGGCATTCGTCGTGCTGGTGGTGTTCCTGCTGCCGGCGTTGCGTGACGGCGCGTCGGCGATCCCGGTCGCGCTGGTCGCATCGGCGGCGATCCTGTACGCGGTGATCTACCTGGCGCACGGGGTGAGCCTGCGCACCAGCGCTGCACTGCTCGGCACCTTGGCGGCGCTATTGCTTGCCGCGCTGTTATCTTGGGGCGCAATCGAATTGGCCCATCTGACCGGCCTGTCGGAGGATCAGAACAACGAAGTTGCCGCATATCTCGGCAACGTTTCGATCACCGGACTGTTGCTCGCCGGGTTCATCATCGGCTCGCTCGGCGTGCTCAATGACGTCACTGTCACGCAGGCCTCGACGGTCTTCGAGTTGGCCGAGACCGGCGCCGGCCGTAAGGCGATATTCGTCGGCGCCATGCGGGTGGGCCGCGACCACATCGCCAGCACCGTGTACACGTTGGTGTTGGCCTATGCCGGCAGCGCCTTGCCGCTGCTGCTGTTGTTCAGCGTGGCGAACCGTTCGCTAGGCGATGTGCTGACCAGTGAGAGCGTGGCCATCGAAATCGCCCGGTCGGCGGTCGGCGGTATTGCGCTTGCGCTGTCGGTGCCGATGACGACGGCGATTGCCGCGGTGCTAGCAACGCCGCTGCTCAGCTCGCATTCGCCGAATCGGCGGTAGCGTCACCCTAATCCGATAATCCGCAGCGCCCCCAGCAACCCAGACTTTGTTTGCGGAATCGAGTACTGGCGCAGTGAAGTCGTGCGACGCTTGTCGTGTCACTCCTGGGGAGAGGTGATCGGATGGGGTACGCGAGGAACATCGGTCGGGTCGGGGCGCTTGCCGTGGCATTGGGGGTCGGATTCGGCATCGCCGGTCCGCCGGGCGCGGCTTTCGCCGACACAGGTTCGGAGACGACTTCGACGACATCGTCGACGTCCGATCCTTCAACAACAAAGACGCCATCGAATTCGTTGTCGGCCGCCGTGTCGTCCATCGTGCACGACGTGCTGTCAGGTATCCAGCACGCCACGGACTTCGCGAAAAGTGATGTCAAAACCTCGGATTCGACGTCAAAAGATGATCCGCGCACAGGAGTCGTGCAGAGTTCCGGCGGAGCACTCACCTCCGCCGGTAACGCCGGCGCCGACGATCCACCGAAGTCCGATTCGCACCCCTCTTTAAAGGCTGCGCTCGATGCGCCCGAGTCGTTGGTGAGCAGTTCCGACGTGGTGCGTGGCGGTCCGGATACCGAACCGCCGGCCGATGCGGCGCCGGCGTCCATCACGCCGACCGCGTTGGCCTCGCCGATGATCGCCGAAACACCTGAGCCGCCAAAGCCGACGACGGCGATCACCGGGATTGTCTCGAGCGTGCTCTCCTGGGCCGGCCTGAGTCCCGACGCCAACAAGACACCGACGTCGCCGATGGACTCGCCGGGATTCTTGGCGGTCTTCGCATGGGCGCGCCGCCAGTTCGGACAGGCGATGTCCGAGGGCGCGGCGCGTGTGATGGCGCCGATGGAAACCAGTCTTGCGATCGCCGAGCTGACTGCAACACCGACGTACACGCTCGAGAAGACGATTCCGATAGGCGCCGGGCCCACCGGGATCGGGACGAGCCCCGACGGGACCAAGGTTTATGTGGCCGATCGCTTCACGGAATCGGTGTACGTGATCGACACGAGCACCAATGACGTCGTCGCGACGATCCCGATGGGCGCGGGGCCCAACGCTGTCACGGTCAGCCCCGACGGGACCCGCGCCTACGTCGGCCTGCACGGGACCAATCAGGTCGCGGTCATCGACACCGCCACCAACCAGGTGATCAACTCCGTCAAGGTGGGGCCGGGGGTGACGGAGGTCGCGGTGACGCCCGACGGGTCGCGCGTCTATGCCAGCAACTCCAGCGGCAGCACGGTTTCGGTGATCGACACCGCCACCAACACCGAGATCACCCGCGTCAAGGTCGGTGGTGCGCCGTTCGGGATAGCCGCGAGCCCTGATGGGAGCAAGGTCTACGTCGCCAACCGTTCTTCGGGCACGGTATCGGTGATCGACACCGCCACCAACACTGTGGTCAAGACGGTGAAGGTCGGGAGCTCACCGCGTGACCTCGCAATCACACCGGATGGGTCACGCGTCTATGTGACCAACTACGGTCCCGACACCGTTTCGGTGATCGACACCGCCACCAACACCGTCGTCAAGACGGTCGCGGTGGGCAAGGATCCGATCGGCGGAGCCCTGAGCCCCGACGGAGCCTACTTCTACACGGCCAACAGCAACGACACCGTCACGGTGATCGACACGGCCACGAACACCAAAGTCGCCGAGTTCTCGGTGGATCCGCAACCCGAGACCAACGTCCATAACATCGCGGTCAGCCTGGACGGCACGATCTATGTGACGGACTACAAGGACAAAGCGGTGCGCGTCATCTCGGTGACCTAGCGTTCCAGCAGCTCCAAAAGGTAAGCGCCGTAGCCGGATTTGAGCAGGGTGCGCGCGCGGGCGGCCAGCTGCTCGTCGTCGATGAAGCCGACGCGCCACGCCACCTCCTCGGGCACGCTGATCTTCAGGCCCTGTCTGCGTTCGATGGTGCGGACGTAATCGCCGGCGTCGAGCAGCGAATCGAACGTTCCGGTGTCCAACCACGCGGTGCCGCGAGCCAGCACCTCGACCGACAGCCGGCCCTGATTCAGGTAGATCTGGTTGACCTCGGTGATCTCGTATTCGCCTCGCGCCGAAGGCTTCAGCGACCGCGCGATCTCGACGACGTCGTTGTCGTAGAAGTACAGCCCGGGCACGGCGTAATTGGACTTCGGGGTGGCGGGCTTTTCCTCGATCGAAAGCGCGGTGCCGTCGGCGGCGAATTCGACGACGCCGTACGCCGACGGGTTGGCCACCCAATACGCGAAAATGGCTCCACCGCTGACCTTTTGGAAGCGGCTGAGGCTGGTTCCCAGTCCCGGTCCGTAGAAGATGTTGTCGCCCAACACCAAAGCCACCGAATCACGGCCGATGTGCTCGGCTCCGATCACGAACGCCTGGGCAAGGCCGTTGGGCTCTGGCTGCTCGGCGTAGGTGAAGTTGACGCCGAAATCCGAACCGTCGCCCAACAATCGGTGAAACGCCGCAGCGTCTTCGGGTGTGGTGATGATCAGGATGTCGCGGATGCCCGCCATCATCAGCGTCGACAGCGGGTAGTAGATCATCGGCTTGTCGAACACGGGCATCAGCTGTTTGGACGCGCCCCTGGTGATCGGATACAGCCGCGTACCCGATCCGCCGGCAAGGATGATGCCGCGCATCAGCCTGCGAGGTCCTTTTCCGTGAGCTCGGTCGCGGCCAGCGCGGTGGCAAGGTCTGGATGCCGGAACACCGACGTGACGTGGTCGTGCACCACGCGGAACGCCACCCCAGCGCCGTCCTGCTCCTCGGCGACCACGACCCCGTCGCGGACATACAACCGGCCGGGGTCCGCGGCCGTGACGGTCAGCGAATTCGCCCACTCCAGCAAGGCGTCCTGGCCCTGGCCTGCGCCGTTCGCGTCGCCGAATTCGATGTCGTCGCTGGACACCTGCGCCAGGGTTTCGAAATCCTGCTCATTGAGCGCGTCATGCCAGGCGAGGACGGTTGCGATCTCCGAAGTCGTCATGGTCGAGAAGTTACGCCTCTCAGAACGGTGTGTGGTCCAGCCAGCTGTCCCAGACCGCAATGTCGCCGAAAACCTCGACCCCGAGTTCGGCCGCGGTGCGCCGACGCACGATGGCCAGCAGCAGATCCTTCGCCGGGCCGCGCAGGGCGACGTCGCCCTTGCCATGATCGTGGGACCACGCGACGCCGTCCATCTTGTCGCTGGTGATCGTCCACTCACCGGAGGGACCGAGGTCGTCGTCGGTGGCGTGCAGGTGCAACGTGCGGCCCTCTTCCAACGGCAACGGATGCGACCGGGACTGCACGCTGACGCGCTCGATCCACTCGCTGATCCCATCGGCGGCCAGCTCTGGCGACAGCTCGAACTCCCGGCCCAGCGCGAACGCCGCGTCGGCGCGGTGCACCGTGGCCTCGTGCAGCCTGCGGCGGATCCACCAGCCGCACGGGCGCGCACCGATGAACGTCCAAACCCGCGTCTCGGGGCCCACTCGGTCGACAGCGTCTATGACAAGCCGGGCGCCCTGGTTCAACCAGTCGATCGCGGCATCGGGGTCATCAGGCGGTCTGCCGTCGCGGACATCACGCGGGTCCAGCTCGTCGGTCCTGCGGTCGGCGATGATCTGTGCGGCCCAACGGTTTCCGCGCCCGACGTGGCGGAAGAGCTGCTTGAGTGCCCACTCAGGACAGGTCGGGACGGGCGTCGACGGGTCTGCACTGCGGATCAGTTCCCCGAAGTCCCGGGTCTGGTCGAGCAGCGCCAGGCGGAAATCCACAACTACGAACCTACCGCCGCGCGCGCCCTTCCAAGCATGATCGGCAGTGACGACCATCCGCGCAACACCCGGGTGTCGCGGCGACTGCCGTCGCCGGCAAGCCGGGCGTCCGGGAAGCGCTCGAAGAACGTGCGCAGGCCGACCTCGCCCTCCTGGCGGGCAAGTGCCGCGCCGAGACAGAAGTGCCTGCCGCCCGAAAACGACAGGTGCTTGCCCGCATTCGCGCGCTCAATGTCGAAGCGGTGCGGATCGGTGAAGACCTTCGGATCGCGGTTGGCGCCTGCCACGTAGATCAACACGCCCTCGCCCTTGCGCACCAGCGTCCCGGCGATCTCGGTGTCCACGGCCGCCACCCTGGCGGTCATCTGGACCGGCGATTCCAGCCGCAAGACCTCCTCAACCGCGGTCGGCCACAACTCGGGTCGCGCCTTGAGCGTCTCGAGATGTTCGGGCGCGTCCAGCAACATGCGAATTCCGTTGCCCAGCAAGTTGACTGTGGTCTCGAAACCGGCGGCCAGGACAAGACCCGCAGTCGCCAGCTGTTCCTCATTGCTCAGTCGAGCATCTTCTGCGCTGTCGTTGGACGCCTGGATCAGTTGGCTCATCAGGTCGTCGCCAGGGTTGCGCCGCAACTGCTCCAGGTGGTCTGCCAGCCAATTGTTGAAGCCTTCGATGCCCCGGTACACCTGCTGGTACTGCTTCCAGGTCAGCCCCATGTCAAGGCTGGGCGCTCCCAGCTCACCGAATTCCAGGATGCGGGGCCGCGCCTCGTCGGGCACACCGAGGATGTCGCCGATCACCGTGACCGGAAGCTGCGAGCAATACCGCTCCACGACATCGATCGAGTCACCGGTTTCCGCATCGGCGGCCAGCTCGTCGAGCAGTCGGTCGGCGGTGTCCTGCACGCGATCACGAAGCGCCGCAACGGCTCTGGTGGTGAACACCGACGAAACCAGCTTGCGGTAGCGGGTGTGGTCAGGCGGCTCGACCGAAAGCATCGACGGCGGCTCGAGGGGATGCAACAGGCCTGGGTCGGTCCGTCGGACAACCCATTGCAGCGGCCTCGGCAGCCCGGAGCCGAAGCCGAAGACGTGGAAATCGTCGGAGCGCAGCAAGTCGTTGGCGATCTTGTGGTCGACGGTGATGTGCATGAGCCGGCACTTGACGATCGGCCCCATCGCGCGCAGTTCTTCGATGAAGGGAACCGGGTTGCTCCGCAGCTGCGGATCGGTGATGAGTCGGCCCTGGGGGTCGCCGCGACGGGCGAGCACTCGCGAGACTCCGCGGGCGCTGCCATGCATTGCCAGCCATCGAATGCATTGCTTCACGGTCATCAAGCGCTCCGTCCAACCGAATTGGCGTTCGGTTACCTGACGGGAGTTTACCGAATTACAATTCGGTATGGCAAGGACGCGGATTCCGGCAGCAGAACGACGGACCCGCATCCTCGACGCGGCAGTCGAGACGTTCGCCGAATCCGGCTACGAGGCGAAAATGCAGGACATCGCGGCGCGCGCCGGTGTCGTGCCGTCCGTGCTCTACGACCATTTCGGCTCCAAGCGCGAACTCCACATCGCCCTGTTGGAGCTGCATGCGGAGCAGATCAGGAACCGCTCACTGCGCCGTGTCGAGGGCGCGTCGGCCGAGGAGTTGGTCCGCGCGAGCATCGAAAGCTACTTCGAACTGGTCGAGGAGGATCCGTTCATCTGGCGATTCCTGCACCGCGATCCGCCTGCCGATCCGGAGATCGCCGCGGTCTGTCAGGAGATCGCCGATCGTGGCACCGCTGCGATCGCCGACCTCATCCGGTTCGGCGCGGCCGACGCCCAATCGGTCAAGGGCATCACCGTCGACGATGCGGCATGGATCCTCGCCCGCGCCACGCAGTCGGCGTGCAGCGGCGTCGCCACCTGGTGGTACGAGAACCGCGACGTGCCGCGCGAGCGCGTCGTCGAACTCGTCTTCATGCTGTTGTGGGACGGCTTTGGCGGAATGCTCAAGCAGGCGTCTGCTGGTTGACCCACACCGCACTCCGGCCCAGGCAGTACATCCGCCAGCCCGCGCCGGTCCACCGGTCAGCGTCGAGGCAATTACGGCCGTCGACAACGACTTTCGCGCGCACCGTGCCGGCCAGATCGTCGGGATCCAACTCGACGAACTCACGCCATTCGGTGAGCACCAGCACGGCGTCGGCGCGCTCGCAGGCCTCGATCACCGACGTCGAATAGTTCAATGTCGGGAACAGCCGCTGCGAATTCTCCATCGCCTTCGGGTCATAGACGTTGACGGTGGCACCGTTGAGTTGCAGCATGCCTGCGACGTTGAGTGCGGGTGAGTCGCGGACGTCGTCGGACTCCGGCTTGAACGCGGCGCCCAGCACGGCGATGTTCGCACCCAACAGTGAACCCCCGCAGGCCTTCGTGGCCACTTCCACCATGTGGGTACGACGGCGCATGTTGATGCTGTCGACTTCACGCAGGAACGTCAGCGCTTGATTGGCTCCCAGTTCACCGGCGCGAGCCATGAACGCGCGGATGTCCTTTGGCAGGCAGCCGCCACCGAATCCGAGGCCGGCGTTGAGGAATCGGCGCCCGATCCGGGGGTCGTACCCCAGCGCGTCGGCCAGCAGGGTGACGTCGGCGTCGGCGGCCTCACACACCTCGGAGATCGCGTTGATGAACGAGATCTTGGTGGCCAGAAAGGCGTTGGCCGACACCTTGACCAGTTCGGCGGTCTGCAGGTCGGTGACCAGGAACGGCACGGCCTCGTCGAGCAACGGGGCATAGAGCTCGCGGACCGCTGCCTCTGCCCGCGTCGAATCCCGTTGCACACCAAGCACAATGCGATCGGGATGCAAGGTGTCGTGAACGGCGAAGCCCTCGCGGAGAAACTCCGGATTCCACGCGATCTCGACGTCGATACCCTCGGGCGCGATCCCGCGCGCACGATCGGAGAGTTCAGCGGCCGTACCGACCGGAACCGTCGACTTGCCGACGATCACGGCGTGCCTACGCAGCCGCGGCACCAACGAGTCGATCACCGCGTGCACATGGCGTAGATCGGCGCCGTATTCGCCCTTCTTCTGCGGCGTCCCGACGCCAAGGAAATGCACGTCGGCAAAATCGGCCGCTTCGTCATAGTCGGTGGTGAACCGCAGCCGACCCGCAGCGATGTTGTCGCTCAACACCTTTCGCAGGCCGGGTTCGTAGAAGGGAATGTCGCCGGATGCGAGTTTGGCTACCTTGCCCTCATCGATGTCGACGCCGATGACGTCGTGTCCGAGCTCGGCCATTCCGGCGGCATGCGTCGCGCCGAGATAGCCCGTACCGAAGACGGTGCATCTCATACTGCCTCTATAGGCAGCCGCTATGAGCTAATTGCTACGGGACACCAAGCGCCAAGCCAACAAAAGGTTACGGCTAGCCGCGCTCGGAGCAGAAGATCAGGAAGCAACTGGTGCTACCGCGACCGCCATGTCCGCCCGAACCCGGGTAGTCCCCGGAGCCGCCGGAGCCCCCGGAACCCGGGTAGCCGCCCCCTCCGGAGCCCGAACCCGGGTAGTCCCCGGAGCCGCCGGAGCCCGGGTACCCACCACCGGAGCCGGGCGACTGCGGGTAGTCCGGCGGATCCTGCTGCGGCGGCTCCTGCGGGTGCTGCCACGGCGGCGTCCACGGCCTCGGCCGCGGGTAGTAAACCGGAGGCGGCAGGTACGGGTTGTAGACCGGCGGGTTGTACACCGGAGCCGGGATGTACGGAATGGGTGCCGGCGCGACCGGCGGCGGGGCCGGGGGCGCCTCGGGTGCAGGCGGCGGGGCCGCTGCGGGGGGAGGTGCCTGCGGCGCGGGCGCCTGCTCGACGAACACCTGACGCGGCGCCTGCTTCGGCGCGGGGGCCTCCTGCACGGCGACGGGCACCGGCGGCTTGATGGTCTCGGCCGGCGGCGGGGGCAGGGGCGCGACGGGCTGCTGCGCCTCCTGCACCGGAGGCGGCGCGGGCGGCACAGCGGTGACGCAA
>Ga0207641_10000908_pt1 | contig 30712 bp, 29 predicted proteins | sample KBSSwiS62_FD_184306 | JGI IMG/M metagenome (GOLD analysis project Ga0207641, IMG submission 184306) | Switchgrass rhizosphere microbial communities from Kellogg Biological Station, Michigan, USA - KBS Switchgrass S6-2 (SPAdes) (version 2) | ecosystem: Host-associated > Plants > Roots >... | reverse complement strand
TTTCGGGTTCCGCCTTACGGCGATCCACGTGACGACTGGCTGGGCCTGGAAACCGACTACAAGTCGAGGGCGCACCGCAGACTGATCAGCCTCGCCAATCTGGACGTGCAAAATTTGCCACAAGGCCTGGAGAACGAGGAAATCGTACTCCAGGGTAACGCCGCCTACATGGGCGGGATCTTCCTGCACCGGTCGACAACGCCCGGGTTGGAAATGCTGGTCAACCGTGAAGGTTTTCTTGCGGGGCCCGAGTTTGACTTCATTGCGAAGTGGACAAGGATCGTCACTGATCTGATCGTCAGAGTTGGCGCCGCAGCCCGTAAGGAAGTGAAGGACGAGCGCAAGGAAGATCGCGCTCGGCAGAAGGCCGCTGCCGTTCGCGCCGACGTTAACGAGACTCCGACGGCGCTGCGAGTGCGAGAAACCGCGGTCCGCGTTCAGGAGGGCTTCGAGGAAATCAGGCACGCGGTAGAGCGGAACGAATTCGAATCCGCCGCCAGGCAGGCCGAGCTCCTCCAACCCAACCTATTGGAAATTCGAGATCTTGCCGACCAGTTCGGCAGCGAGGCGGTGCAGTGGCGCGTGCTTGCGTCGCTTGGAGCGGAGCTTGCTGCATTCGTTCACGAAGTGAATGCCGTTGGCTTGCAGATTTCCGCGCTAGCGCGCGATCTTGAGGATGCGCTCGCGATCGGAAGCCTTTCCAAGACCCGCACTGCGATCCGCAAGGCCAGGCAGCGGGCTCTCGATCTCGCCGATCGCATCCGACGGAACGCCACCTATTTGGTCGACGCCACGAGCTTCGAAGGGCGCCGTCGCAGAACGCGTCAGCCGCTGAAGGCTCGGTTCGAAGCCGTACGATTGTTCTTCCAGGCCAGGCTTGAGCAGAAGCGAATCACGGTCGAAAATTCGATCGACGAGGATTTGAAGACGCCACCACTCTTTCCGTCCGAGCTTTCCGGAATTTTCACGAACTTGCTCTCCAACGCTGTCAAGTTCACAAACGATGGCGGCCGAATCAAAATCCAAGCTCGGGAACGCAACGGCTTTCTCGAAGTGCGTATGTCCAACACCGGATCGGCCGTGAACTTGCCCAAATCCGAACGTCTTTTTGAGGCCTTCAGGTCGACGACCGAGCAGCCGGATGCCCTCCTCGGCCAAGGGATGGGCTTGGGGCTGACCATAACTCGCGCGTTCGTTCAGGAATATGGCGGCGAAATTCATTTTAAGCGCCCATCCGATGGCTTCGACACCGCGATCGAGTTCGCAATCCCGTTTAGGTAGGAAATCCGTGCCCGACATTGTTTACGTGGACAACGAGCCCAATGAGCTCGTGCAAAAAGCGACGTTGGAACAGAAGGCGAGAATTCGTCCCTTCGTCTTCGACAAGAGCAATCCTGAAGAGAATGAGGCGGCCTTTGCCGCGGCTAGCGACGCCTCTTTGCTGCTGTTCGATTTCTTCTTGCTGGACGAGCAAGTGCCGTCGGAAAATTCCGAGAACGGCTTGAGCCTGTTCAACAAGTGGCGATCCGTCATCTCGGCCGACCGTCCCGTAACCGTGCTGGTTAGCAGCGACCTCGAAAAGGCCATCGGCGAACCCATTGGTCCGGTCGAAAGGCATCACGTCCTTGCCCAACGGCTGGGTGTCGAATGGATCGGCGACAAATCCGATCAGGCGATTGCAGATACGATCGCCAGGGTCATTGCCCTTGCCGATGCGTCGATCGCGATCCGCCAGGTTCTCGAGGCGGTCGAAGGGAATGACAGCGGGGATTCCGCCCCCCTCCATGTCGAGCGTATTTGCTTCGACGTGCTGGGCGCCTCCAAGGATGCGCGCTGGGCTAATAGCGCTCAAAGGCAGGTCGATCGGGCGCGGCCGCCGCGCATCGAGACGCCGTCCGCAGGTTTCGGCGCGGCGAGGCCGATCGTAGCGTGGCTCGTTGGGCATGCCCTGCCTTACCCTTCGTTCTTGATCTCCGACGCGCAAGCCGCGGTCCGTTTGGGACTGACGCCAGCAAGTTTCAGGTCCCTGGTGGAGGCGAAGGCCGAGGCTTTTGGGCTCGTGTGCTACGATGGTCCGCTTAGATCCTTTCTCAAACGCCGCTGGTGGCGGGCCGGAATCGACGATCTGGTCTGGAAGGAATCACAGGGCCCGGAGCCGTACCGGGAAAGGCTTCAGAATTTCGCTGGGGCCATCCAACTGGATTGGCTCGAAATGGCCGATCCGGTAGTCGTTGCAGACGACAGGCTGGTCGAAACCGAAGACATCGCCGACGCATCGCAATGCGTTCGGGCCACGGACGAGGATTTTCCGTCCAACGTTGATCCTGCCTGGGTCTCCCTCGAGGAAGCCAAGGGCGACAGGATCCTCGCGGCAAAAGTTATCTTCGACGACCGGCCGCTGCTGGAACCGGACGAATGATCATCGACATGCGCAATTACGGCCTGGAGCTCGGCTATTGGGTGAAAGCCTTCAAGCCGTTCGTCGACTATTCGTCTCAGAACGCCCTCATGAAGATCCAACAGGATTTCGAGGACGGGTGCGATAATCACCCGAAATTCCGGTGGGAGACGAAGAAACCCATTCGTTCAATTATGGCCGATGCCTATGACAGCCCCGGCAAACACGTTGACCGCGTCTGCTTTACCTGGGCGTTCCACGCCGACTTCACCAAGGGAGACAAGCCGAAGAAGAATCCGCTTTGGAGCGTTTCGGAGATGGTGACGCAGGTCGAAGTTTTCGCTCTCGATCCCGAAGAGCGGAAGGTTTTGCATTTTCACCAGGATCTCAAGCACAAGGCCCAGCTCGGACCGCATGTCCACATGCAGATTTCCGAGGACTTTCTCAATGCGGGTAACGGCATAAAGCTGGGAGTGCCGCGCTTTCCAGGCGCTGCGATCCTTCCGACGGATTGCCTCGATCTGGTGCTGTCGGAGTTTTTCCCGGAAAAGTGGCCGATGGAGCAAGTGGGCTTGCAAGGGATTGGAACGCTGCGCCAAGCGCAGCGGTCGCGCTTCGAACGGCTAGCGGCGGCGCTTCACCAAGAATGGCTGGCGTTGCCGGCGCGAACACCCGTCGCCAGAACACAAAATTGCTTCATGCCGACCATTCAGCTCGCTTGAATGCGAATCGCCAGTCTTTTTAGCGGGGCAGGGGGGTTCGAACTCGGTCTCGATCCCAGCGACGAACTCCAGCTCATCAACGACGTCGATGGCGCGGCGCAGGCGCTGTTGTCTGGTCATTTTCCCACTGTCCGAATGATCGACGATGTTCGCGCGATCCGCGGCCCGGAACTGGATTTCGTGGACATCATCGTAGCCGGATTTCCGTGTCAGGACGTCTCGATCGTCGGCGGCCAGCGTGGCCTCGGCGGGTCGCGGTCGGCCCTTGTCGAGCATGTCTTTCGGCTGGCCAAGGCCGCGAACCCAAACAGAATCCTACTTGAGAACGTTCAATCGATCCGGTTCGTCCACGGCGGGCGCGTGCTGGCATACTTGATGCACGCCGCCGAGGAATTGGGTTACGCTTGGGCCTATCGGATACTGGACAGCCGGGCCTTCGGCCTGCCTCAGCGCCGGCGCAGATTTTACTTTCTGGCGAGCAAAGTCGAGGATCCCGGCGACGTGCTGCTTACGTCGCAAGGAGCGCCCCTGCCCAAGGGACGGATCGATTTATCCCGTCCTATAGGCTTCTATTGGACTGAGGGTCGCGCTGGTCATGGCCTTACCGACGACGCCATCCCACCACTCAAGACTGGATCTGCGCTTGATATACCCTCTCCACCGGGGGTTTTGTTTCCCGACGGCTCAATCAAGATCCCCACCATTGAGACTGCCGAGCGACTGCAAGGGTTTTCCGAGGGCTGGACAGACGGCGTTCCAGCCCGGCAACGATGGCGTTTGGTAGGTAATGCGGTCAGCCCACCCGTAGTGAAATGGATCAGGCAGCGATTCGATAGGTCTGAGCGGTGGGACCGTGGTCTGGCGACCGATATGCCGGCCAAACCGACTTGGCCGATTGCGGCTTGGGGCGATGGGCAGGGGCGCCGGCACGCCGTTTCGGTTTACGAGGCGCCTGACGAGCCCAATATCGGTCGATTGTCGATCAACGATTATACCTGGAATGATCTTTCTGAACGGGCGTTACGAGGTTTCGTCACGCGCGCGCGTTCGAGTTCGCTGCGTTATCCGATCGGATTTCTTGAGCGACTGGAGGATGGATTGCATCAGAAATCCTAAGCTTGCGGCGAGCCAATTACTTCGGCATCGCTGGCGATAGCACCGACTACGCGTCCTGTACCGTCACTCGACAAGTAGCCGTCCAAGCGAACCATTGCACCGTCAACGAGCTTAGACTTAACGTCGGCATTCGCAACAATTGGCACCTTGGCGCCTTCGCCTGTCACGTAACGAATGACCCAATCGCCGCTCTCAAGGAACGCCGTTCCGAACACTTCGCGTTGCTCAGCCATGCAGACCTCCACAGAATTGTAGCCGCGACACTCGTTGGCGGGCTCAGCGCTCGTGGCAACAGGAAAGTATGCGTATTTAAAGCCGGGTAGCTGAGATTTTTCACGACGTGACCCTCAGGTGCACACAAGGAATCACTTTTTCCACTATTTTTCCACGAGTTATGGGGCCTTGACCGCCCCAAATTGCCTGATCAGGAGGGCAAAATCACACACAGATCTCATGAACTCGAGTCCTCTCGGCACCATGACTGCACGCGCATCCTTCAGGCAAGATGACCTCGCGAGAGCAATCAGGGCTGTGCAGAACGCCGGACTAGGGATCGCGCGTGTCAAAGTGTCGCCTGATGGGCGGTGGTTTGCTATAGAGATTGGGCTTCCAGAAACGATTCGCAGCAATAATTCAAATCCGTGGGACTTGGAGTTTGACGAGACGTAACACCGATCTTCCTTTGCCAAGACATGTTTCAGCTTGGAGAGACCGGCACGGCAAGCTAAGATTTCGGCATCGCAAGAACGGAATTACTCGCTACTTCAAGAATCCGCCTGGATCGGCCGAGTGGCTGGTCGAGTTCCACGAGTACGAAGGCACGAGCGCAACCGAGATCAAGCCTCGACATACGTCGGGAACGCTCGGCGACCTGATCACCCGATACTACCGCAGCCAGGATTTCAACTCCCAGGGCGAGGTTAGCCAGGCGAAGAATCGAGCTGTCATCGAGGAATTCAGGCAGGGGCGGGACCATCGCCCAGTAGCGATGCTTACGTTCGAGCACATTGACGCGATCCTGGCCAAGAAGGCCCAGAAGGTCGCTGTCGATGGGAAGCGAGCCACAGGCGGTCCCGCAGCGGCCCAGCGGCTCCGCAAGCAGCTCCGGCGGTTGTTCGAGCACGGGGTCCGGCTCGGCATGATCCGGACCAACCCGGTCGAGCTGACCGCGCGCGTCCGGTACAAGACCGGTGGCCATCACACCTGGACGGAAGCCGAGATCGCGGCATTCCGCGAGCGGCACCCACTCGGCACCAAGGCGCGGCTCGCGCTCGAGATCATCCTGTGGACCGGTCAGCGCCGTGGCGACGTCCATCGCTTCGGGCCGCAGCACGTGCGCGACGGGCGCATCAACTACGAGCAGGAAAAGGGCGGCAAGGAGCTTTGGTTGCCTGTCGCTGCGCAGCTTCGAGCTGCGATCGACGCGATGCCGGCGATCGGAGTCCAGACGTTCCTGGTCACGGAATACGGCAAGCCCTTTTCGAAGGGCGGCTTCGGGAACTGGTTCCGGGATCGCTGCGACGAAGCCGGCCTCAAGCATTGCACAGCCCATGGCTTGAGGAAGGCGATCGCTCGCCGACTCGCCGAGAACGGCGCCACCCAGAAGATGATCAAGTCGGTTGGCGGCTGGAGCAACGATCGTGAGGTCGCGATCTACACCGCCGGAGCGGACCAGGCCGAGCTCGCTCGCACTGCCCTCACGGCCCTCGCTGAATGGGAAGCCGAAACGCTCGGCCCGTCACCTCGGCGCTGATTCCCGTTTGGCGCGCACCTTGCTGCGCTAAGCGCGATGATAGCGGCGAATTTCAATGAATCCCCAGAGCGGCTCGCTCGGGCAGCGGCCGTGGACAGCCGGGTGTCCGATCCCGGACAAATCCGGGATGGAACGTCGCTAGAACGCCAAAAATGGATAACCTCGAAAAATGGATAACCGCATATATTTTTTTCGCGGTTTTCCGCCATTTCCCAGGGGGTTGGAGGCCCGAGCCGGAATCGAACCGGCGTGCAAGGATTTGCAGTCCTCTGCGTAACCACTCCGCCATCGGGCCATAAGTGTTTGTAAAATAGGGCAGAAAAACTCTGCTAATTGCAGACCGCAGCTGAAGTTTCCACTTTTTTTGTCACAAAGTTTCCACTTTTCGCGCGCGGTTCATGGTCGCCTTAGCGAGACACGATCGGAATTCAAAGGCCCCTTTCTGAAGCGCGTGACCTCATTCGTTGCTTGACCCGTCCGACTTAGCTTTCCGCGCGGCGCGGGCTTCGAACCATGCTTTCTCAACCTCTCGGGATCGCGCCGCATGCTCTTCGGTGGTCATGTAGTCGACCGGAAGGGTTCCGATTTTTCGACGCCTGTGAATAGCGCGGCCCTCCTCCCGTCTTTGTAGGAGCACGGCATAGGCACGGTGGAATTCGGCGTCACCGGGTATGCCGGGCAGTGGCACATCTCCTGTGACGGTTGAGCGAAAGTACCAATATTTGCCTTTCACACAGCGAATGTAGCGCAGCCGCGGAGCCTCCGATTCAGGCCGCGGGTGGAGCTGAGACTGTTTGCGGACGTGCGGCGTAAGGTTATCTCGCTTCTTCTGCTTGGCTGACTATACTCCGAAGCAGAGTTTACTCGTAGCCGGGTTTCCTAGTATAATTCTCGGATGAGCATCTTGTCGGGTGTCGCGGTCGCCCTCACCGGCGCGATCACAACGGGCATAATCGGCAATTATCTCGTGCAGCGATGGCAACGTCGTAGCTGGTTTGCTCAGCAACGACAGCTATTTCACGAGCAGGAACTGGCCGAACTCAAGCGCTTTTATGAACAAGTAACGCAGACGGCGGAAGCGCGCCTCTTCGCCATGCGCCAACTTGCAGCCGTCCTCCCAGACGGCAACGCCGAAGTTGAAAGAGCCCGCGACGAGTACCGCAAGCAGCTGACGGTCTGGAATTCGTCGCTTCGATCATTCTTTCCGACGGTCACTCTCCACTATGGCTGGAGCATGACTCTGCGTCTGGAAAACGAAATCCATGCGAACTTTGTGGACGTAGGTCGCTCGCTAGAGCGGCTTGTGAGAGGCGTCTTGATGGGAGCAATGCCATCCGTCGCCGACCGCACGGCAGTCGCAAGGGCTCTGAACGGGCAAGCCGGAAAGCTCAGTTCGTTCTTCGAGGCAATCGCGGATGGGCTGGAAAACAAAAGAGACGAGGTTCTGAACGGAAAGCGGCACACGTATCGGTCAGGTGCTTTGAACCACTTCTCCACGCGCGATCTCATCAAAGCGCTTTTTACGTCGGACGTAGACGGATTCAATGTAGTTCGCCCGGCGTAAGACTCTGCGTGACCAGGAAGCCGTCGGCACCTTTGGTAGCGGGAAGACGAGCATACTCGCGAGAAAAGCCGACTGCTTTAGATCCAATGAGCCTGTCCCCTGACCGAACATGCGGGCAGATGCTTCCTCGCATCCTCGGAGGCCCCAGCCGAAGTAAGCAAAGCCGAGATACGATCTTAAAATGGTGATCTTAGAGTATCGAAACTGTATGATAGAGGCGAGCAGCATCTCGTAGACTTTTCTCGAAAATGTCCTCTCTTTGTAGTCTGTTGTGCTGCGCACAAACTGCATATCGATGGTGCTAGCGCCCCCATGTTTCAAAAAGAACACCATCTTGAGCGTCTCACGAAGAGCCGCAATGACGTCGATTCCACTGTGGGCGAAGAACCGGCGATCTTCCAGCACTAGGACGAGCTTCTCGAAGGTCGTAAGGTCTTCCGGGAAATAGACTGCCCAAGGATCGACCCGTCGATGGACCGCAAGCAGGTCATCGTGAATCCTCATTAGCCATCGGCGAAAAGGAAGGGACGGTAAAGACCTGCGGCCACCCTGTTGAAACACCAGATTGCCCCCAACCTGAAACGCTCGGCACTGATAGACCTTAGGACTTATTCTGGCTGTGTCACCTCTCGCCGCGACAGGGACCGGCAGGCTGTCGGAACGGAACACGTTTGAATCCGTGCGCGCCATCCCTGCATCTTCGTCTTTTCACTTTTGCCGGTGTCCTATGAGGGCCAGTGGCCCGAAACGCCGTTTGAAAGTGAAAAGATTGGCAGAAATCCGCCAATTTTCCAGAATTTGCAGTCCTCTGCGTAACCACTCCGCCATCGGGCCGGGGAGAGAGCCGCGCCTTTGGGGCGAGCTTGCCTGCGCGGTCAAGGGCGAACTGCTCGCCGGCCGGCCCTTGTCTTTCGACCAATGACGGTTGGCGCATTGCCAAGCTATCGGTAAGACCCCACCTTGAACTTCAGGTGTATTATCGGCATACAACAGCCATGACGATTCAGGTTCCCATTCCAGATTATGCCGTAGCCAGGGCGGCGATGGTCGACAGCCAGTTGCGCCCCGAAGGCGTGACCGATCCGGCCGTGGTCGAAGCGATGGCGGTGATCGCGCGCGAGGACTTCCTGCCCGAGGCGGTGCGTCCGCTGGCTTATGCCGACCGCGCGATCGCGATCGGCGACGGACGCTTCCTGCCGCCGTCGGCGATGCTCGGACAATTGCTCAGTCGGATGGCACCGGAAGCCGGCCAGCGCGCGCTGGTGGTCGGCGCCGGCACCGGATATTCGAGCGCCGTTCTGGCTCGTATCGGGCTCGAGGTGGTCGCGCTCGAAAGCTCAGCCGCCCTCGCCGCCCGCGCCCGCGATCTCGGGATCAACGTGGTCGAGGGACCGCTCGAAGCCGGCTGGAGCCCGGCGGCGCCGTACGACCTGATCTTGATCGACGGTGCGATCGAGACAATTCCCGACGATATTATCGGCCAGCTCGACGAGGGCGGTCAGCTCGGCACATCGCTGATCGAACGCGGAGTCACGCGCCTGATTGTCGGGCGCAAGGCCGGCGGCGGCTTCGGCTATCTATCTCTCGGCGATGCCGGCACTCCGGCTCTGCCCGGTTTCCGCCGGCCGACGGCATTCACTTTCTAGGGGGCTCGCAGTGTTTCGCATTTTCATCACCGGATCGCTGATCGCCGGGCTTCTCGCCGGCACTGCATCGGCGGACACGCTGCGCGACGCCTTGGCGTCGTCCTATCACAGCAACCCGACGCTGACCGCCCAGCGCGAAGCGCTCAAGGCGACCGACGCCGGCGTCGCCATCGCCAGGTCCGGCGGCCGGCCGCAGATCAGCGGCACGGTCGGGCTCAATCGCGATTTGTCGCGCAGCGGCATCCTCGACACCGGCGCCAGCCGGGGGCCGAACGTCTCGGGCACGGTCGATTTGAGCGTGCCGTTGTTCAACGGCGGCAGTGTGCGCAACTCGATCAACGCCGCCAAGAGCCGCGACGAAGCGGGCCGCGCGACCTTGCGGGCGGTCGAAGGCGATGTCTTCACCCAAGCCGTGTCGGTCTACATGGACGTCATCCGCGACCGCGCGATCGTCGAGCTGAACCAAAACAACGTCCGCGTCCTCACGACCAACCTCGAGGCGACCCGCGACCGCTTCGAGATCGGCGACGTGACCCGGACCGACGTCGCGCAATCCGAAGCGCGGCTCCAACTGGGCCGCTCGCAGCTGGCGGTGTCGCAGGGCAATCTCACGTCGAGCGAAGCCAATTATCGTGCCGTCGTCGGCCATGCGCCGGGCCAGCTGGCGCCGCCGCCGCCGCTCCCGCCGCTCCCGACCACGGACGACGAAGCGGTGAAGATTGCGCTCGGCAACAATCCCGATTTGATCGCGATCGTGCGCAACGCCAAGGCCGCGGGCTACGATGTCCGGGTGGCCCAGGCGAGCCGGTTGCCAACCCTCGCGGGGGTGTTGAGCGGAACCTACATCGACTCGCTTGGCGACCGGACGAGCGGATTCCCTGATCATGGTACGACGACTTCACTCGGCCTCAATGCCCGCGTCCCGATCTATCAGGGCGGCCTGCCCTCGGCACGCATCCGCCAGGCGCAGGCGTTTGAGGGCCAGGCGCTTGAACAGGTCATTGGCACCGAACGCCAGGTCATTGCCCAGGCGCGCTCGGCCTTCGCCACCTACGACGCCGCACAAAAGTCGATCGCGGCGAACACCATCGCCGTCTCGGCTAACGAACTGGCGCTCGAAGGGACCCGCGCCGAACAAAGCGTCGGCACCCGCAACGTGCTCGACGTGCTCAACGCCGAACAGGAGCTGTTGCAGTCGCAGGTGTTGCTGGTGACCGCCAAGCGCGATTCCTACGTCGCCGGCTTCCAATTGCTCAACGCGATGGGCGCGGCCGAAGCCGACGACCTTGGGCTCGACGGCGGGCCGCTCTACGATCCGCTCGGCAATTACCGCCGCGTCGCCAATGAATGGAACGACTGGGCCGGCGACCCGCGCCACGTTCCGGCCGCGACGCGGACAATCAGCACCGCCGAACTGCCGCCCAATCCGGCGGTCACGCCCACGCTCGTGCCCGGCCCGGTGGTGACCGAGCCGGCGGCGACGTCAGGGGTGACTCAGCCGCAGCAATAAGCGATATCGCCGCGCCATGGCGTCTCGTGAACCCTCGATGGAAGACATCCTCGCGTCGATCAAGAAAGTGATCGCCGAGGAAAAGGAAACCCGCACGGCCCCGGCGGAGCCGGTCATGGATGCGCCGTTGCCGGAGGAATCCGGCGACGGCGAGGACGACGTGCTCGAATTGAATGAGCTGCTCGCCCCGCCCACCGACCTCGGTCCGCCGCTGCTCGATGAGGGTGTCGCCGGGCATAGCCGCGAAGCGCTCGAGCAATTGTCGACCATCGCCGCAAGCGTGCCCGCCGCGGCGCAGGCCAATCCGCTCGAAGAGATGGTGCGCGAGATGCTCAAGCCGATCTTGAAGCAGTGGCTCGACGAGCATCTGCCGCAAATGGTCGACGAGCATGTGAAGCGCGAGATCACGCGGATTACGGGCCGGCCGCTGTAATCCTTGCGCATAGCCGCGGCTTTGCTACGCCTGCGGCATGACCCGCACCTCACTCCTCCTCGCCGCGGCCGCCGCCGCTCTCACCGCTACTCCGCTCGCCGCCCGGCCGATGACTGCGACCGACATGCACATGATGCATCGCCTCGGCGCGCCCGAAGTCTCGGGCGATGGCAAATGGGCGGTGTTCACGATTTCGGACACCGACCTCGAGAAGAACAAAAGGATCAACACGCTCTACCTGCTCGACCTGACCAGGGCTGGAGCGACTCCGCAACCGATCGCGAGTGCGGCGAAGGGCCATGATGCGGTGTTCGGCCCAGATGGCGCGGTGTGGTTCCTGATGTCCGCCGATGGTCAGGATCAGTTGTTTCGGATGTCGATTGGCGGCGCCCCGACGCCGGTCAGTACCTTCAAGGGCGACATCGGCGGGTTCAAGCTTTCGCCGGATGGAAGTCACGTCGTCGTTTTCGCAGACCGCGACCTGCGCTGCGCCGACCTCAATTGCGCCGCTCTACCCGAGGCGCCGAAGACCGGCAGTGCGCGGGTCTACGACCAATTGTTCGTCCGCCACTGGGATACCTGGGCGACCCCGGGCGTGCGCTCGCGCCTGTTCGGTTTCGCGATCGACGGCGGCAGACTCGTTGGGGCGGGCGTCCCGCTGACCGGCAGCCTGGTCGGCGATACCCCGTCAAAGCCGTTCGGCGGCGGCGAGGAATTGAATTTTTCGCCCGACGGCAAGACGCTCTATTTCACGCTGCGCGAGGCCGGGCGGACGGAGGAGCTGTCGACCAACCTCGATATCTTTGCGGTGCCGAGCGATGGCAGTGCGCCCCCGACCAACCTCACCGATGCCAATGACGGCATGGACAATCTCCCGACCGTGTCGCCGGACGGCAAGACGCTGGCTTATTTTGCCATGGCACGGCCGACCTACGAAGCCGATCGCCAGGTGTTGATGCTGCGCGACCTCGCCAGCGGCCAGACCCGCGCGCTGACCCAGGCCTGGGACCGCTCGGTCGGCTCGATCGAATGGGCCAAGGACGGCAAGAGCCTGCTGGTCACCGCCGAAGACACGCTCGAGCAACCGGTGTTCCGCGTCGACGCCAGGACCGGCGCCGTTACCCGCCTGACCCGCGACGGCCATTACGGCAACGTCCATGCACTGCGGGGTGGTGGCGCGATCGCGACCATGAACAGCGTCATGGCGCCGGACGACCTCTACCGTCTCGACAAGCGCGGCAAGCCGACCCAGCTGACCGCCGTCAACCGCGACCTGCTCGCCCAAATGGACCCGGTGCTGTTCGACAAATTCAGCTTCACCGGCGCCAACAACGATACGGTGTGGGGCTGGACACTGCTGCCGACGCGGGTGACATCCAGGCTGCCGATCGCCTTCCTCGTCCATGGCGGGCCGCAAGGCACGTTCTCGAACAGCTGGTCGTACCGCTGGAACCCGCGCGTCTTCACCTCGCCGGGCTATGCCGCAGTCGGCGTGGATTTCCACGGGTCGACCGGTTACGGCCAAGCCTTCACCGACGCGATCCACCAGAATTGGGGCGGCTGGCCGCTTGAGGATCTGCAGAAGGGGCTGGCCTATGCGGTCGGCCACGATCCGCAGCTCGACGGCGACCGCGTGTGCGCGCTCGGCGGCTCCTATGGCGGCTATATGATGAACTGGATCGAAGGGCGTTGGCCCGACCGGTTCAAGTGCATCGTTCAGCATGACGGCGTGTTCGACGCCCGGGCGATGGCCTACGAGACCGAGGAACTATGGTTCGACGAATGGGAGCACGGACAGCATCCCTATTACGAGGCGCCGGGCGAGTTCGAGAAATGGAACCCGGTCAATTACGTCCAGAACTGGAAGACGCCGCAGCTCGTGATCACCAGCGAGAACGATTTCCGCATTCCTTACACGCAGGGGATCGCGGCGTTCACCGCGCTCCAGCGCCGCAACATTCCGTCGCGGCTGGTGATCTTCCCCGACGAAAACCATTGGGTGCTCAAGCCGAAGAACTCGATCCAATGGTATGATGAAGTGTTCGGCTGGATGAACCGGTGGCTGGGTGACGGCAGCACGGGCGGCGAACGCGGGCGCTAACCCGCAAATGCAAAGGGCGCCGGGACCGAGCCGGCGCCCTCGCCCCCCTCCGGAACTAGTCGCGCATTTCGGGCAGATAGCCCTCGTCGGCGGCGTCGCTGAACTTGGTGATGCGCCCGTCGAAGCGGACGCGGACGATGCCGGTTGAGCCGTGGCGCTGCTTGGCGACGATTACCTCGGCCTTGCCGGCAACGTCGTCGAATTTCTGCTTCCAGTCGCTGTATTTGGCCGCCTTGTCGGGATTTGACACGGCTTCCTCGGGCGTCGGCATTTCGACCTCGACGCCCTTCACGTAATAATCCTCGCGGTAGATGAAGAGGACGATGTCGGCGTCCTGCTCGATCGAGCCGGATTCGCGCAGATCCGACAGTTGAGGGCGCTTGTCCTCGCGCTGCTCGACCGCGCGGCTGAGCTGTGACAGGCCGATCACGGGGACGTCGAGTTCCTTGGCGAGTTGCTTCAGGCCGCGGCTGATTTCGGAGATTTCCTGGACGCGGTTGTCATTGCCCCGGCCGGTGCCCTGGAGCAGCTGGAGATAGTCGACCACGACCATGCCGATGCCCTTCTGGCGCTTGAGGCGGCGGGCGCGAGTGCGCAGCGCGGCGATGGTCAGGCCGGGTGTATCGTCGATGTACAAGGGCAAGCTCTGGAGCTCGGCCGCGGCGCGGGCGAGATCGCGGAACTCGTGCTGGGTGATCCGGCCGGTGCGCAAATTCTCCGACGTGATCCCCGATTGCTCGGCGAGGATACGCGTGGCGAGCTGGTCGGCCGACATTTCGAGGCTGAACAGCACGACGGGAGCGCCGGCCGATTTTTCCGGCGCGATCCCGTCCTCGGCGTCGCGCAGGAAGCGCTGCGCGCAAGCGACGGCCATGTTGGTCCCCAAGGCACTCTTGCCCATGCCGGGGCGGCCGGCGACGATCACCAGATCGGATTTGTGCATGCCGCCGATCTTGCTGTTCATGCTGTTGAGGCCGGTGGTGAAGCCCGACAGATGGCCGCCGCTGTTGAGCGCGCGCTCGGCCATTTCCAGCGCCAGCTTGGACGCGTCGGCGAAGCTCTTGGCCTTGCCTTCGACCCCGCCTTCCTCGGCGACCTTGTAAAGCTCGGTCTCGGCCTTCTCGATCTGCTCGAGCGGGGCGATCACTTCGCTGGTGTCGAGCGCGCCCTCGACCAGGTCGCGGCCGACCCCGACCAAAGCGCGGAGCAAGGCGAGGTCGTAAATCTGGGCGGCGAAATCGCGCGCGCCGATGACCGCCGCGCCCGAGCCGGTCAGTTGCGCGAGATAGGCCGGTCCGCCGACCTCCTTCATCGCCTCGTCGGCGTCGAACAACGGCCTGAGCGTCACCGGGTTGGCGACCCGGTTGTTGTCGGTCATCCTGAGGATCGATTCGTAGATCCGCCCGTGCAGCGGCTCAAAGAAATGCTCGGGCCGGAGCTTGAGCTGGACATCCTCGACCAGCCGGTTGTCGATCATCAGCGCGCCGAGCAGCGCCGCTTCCGCCTCGATGTTCTGGGGGAGCGCTTGGAGTGCCGGTTCAGACGCAGACTCGGCAATGCGGACAACTTCAGCCATGGCGATCCTCTAGGCTCGGGCGGCCCCACACCCAACGAGAACATAAGTAGCACGAACATCAGGGGCTGTGGATAGAATGTGCACGAATCGTACGGCTGTTCGCGGGAAGACCGGAAATCATCACGCGGCCTTCATCCACAGAAATAATTCGGGCCAAATTGAAGCCTTCCAACCGCCCCGTTAGGCCCTCGGAATGGCGATTTTATCGGACCGCTGGATTCGCGAGCAGGCACGGCAGAGCGGCATGATCGAGCCGTTCGTCGAGGCGCAGCGGCGCGACGGCTGCATCAGCTATGGCCTGTCATCCTATGGCTATGACGCGCGGGTCGCCGACGATTTCAAGATTTTCACCAACGTCGACTCCGCCGTGGTCGACCCCAAGAATTTTGATTCGAACAGCTTCGTCGACCGCAAGACCGATTGCTGCATCATCCCGCCCAACAGTTTTGCCCTCGCCCGCACGGTCGAATATTTCCGCGTGCCCCGCGACGTGCTCGTCATCTGCCTCGGCAAATCGACCTATGCGCGGTGCGGGATCATCGTGAATGTGACGCCGCTCGAGCCAGGCTGGGAGGGGCATGTGACGCTCGAATTTTCGAACACGACGCCGCTGCCGGCCAAGGTCTACGCCAATGAGGGCGCGTGCCAGTTCCTGTTCCTTCAGGGCAACGAGCCGTGCGAGGTCAGCTACGCCGACCGCGCCGGCAAATATATGGGTCAGAAGGGCGTGACCCTGCCGAAGCTGTGACGCTCGAAGACGCCCAGAATCTCGACGCTGCCGATCCCCTCGCCTTCGCGCGGGAGCGGTTCAAGCTGCGCGAGGGCGTGATCTACCTCGACGGCAATTCGCTCGGCGCGTTGCCGGTCGCGACTGCGACCCGGTTGCGCGAGGTCACCGGGCGCCAGTGGGGCGACGACCTGATCGCCAGCTGGAACGTCCACGACTGGATCGACTGGCCGACGCGGATCGCGGCGCGACTGACGCCGATCGTCGGAGCGAAGCCGGACGAGCTGCTGATCGCGGATTCGACCAGCGTTTGCCTGTTCAAGCTGCTCGCTGCGGCAGTCAGGGCGCGGCCGGGCCGCAGGACGATCCTGACGCAGCAACGCAATTTCCCGACCGATCTGTATGTCGCGCAGGGGCTCGCCGAAATGCTCGGCCTGACGCTGAAAGCTGTGCCGGCAGACGATGTGATCGGCGCCATCGACGCGGACACGGCGGTCGTGACCCTGACCCACGTCGATTACCGCGGCGCCGCGATTCACGACATGGCCGCGATCAACGCAGCTGCGCACGACGCCGGTGCACTCACAGTCTGGGACCTGTCGCATAGCGCGGGGGCGATCGCGCTCGACCTCAACGGCACCAGCTCAGACCTCGCGGTCGGCTGCGGCTACAAATATCTCAACGGCGGGCCGGGCGCGCCAGCGTTCGTCTACGTTGCCGAGCGACTCCAGCATGAGTTGCGGCCCCCGCTTCAGGGCTGGTTCGGCCACGCCGACCCTTTCGCCTTCGACGATGATTATCGGCCCGCCGACGGTATCCTGCGCTTTCTCACCGGCACGCCCTCGATCCTCGCGCTCGCCGCCCTTGAGTGCGGGCTGGCGACATTCGATGACATTGCCATGGCCGATGTCGAAGCGAAGGCCCGGGCTTTGTCGCAGCTATTCGTCGACGAGGTTGAAGCGCGCTGCGGCGACGAAGTCCGCCTCGCCTCGCCGCGCGATCCGGCCGAGCGCGCCAGCCACGTCGTGTTTGCCCACCGCGATGGCTACGCCGTGATGCAGGCTTTGATTGCGCGCGGGGTGATTGGCGATTTCCGCGCGCCCGAATTGATGCGCCTCGGCTTCACCCCGCTCTACACCTGCTTCGAAGACGCGTGGCGCGCGGCCGAAATCCTCGGCGAGATCATTGCTACCCGCGAATGGGATCAGCCGCGCTTTCGCGAGCGCGCCAAGGTTACCTGACCCGCTTCCCCCGCCCGCCGTCGATGCTCCACGCGCCCGCGCCCGCGACAGCCAGGTAAAGGAAGATGAAGCAAAACAGGATCGCCGCTTCGCCCTTATTCACGATCGGCCAGAAACTCTGCGGGAAGTGCACATAGAAATAAGCGAATGCCATCTCGCCTGAAGCGACGATCGCAGCGAGGCGCGTGAACAGGCCGAGCGTAATGAGGACGCCCGTGATCAATTCGATCACCCCGCCCGCGAGCAACAAAGTGGGGATCGGCTGCACCGGGAAGGGCGCCGGAAACGCGAGAAATTTCTGCGTCGCATGCTCCAGGAACAAAAGGCCGATGACGATGCGAAGAAGCGCCAACAATTGCGGCCGATATTTCTCTAGCAACCGGAAATCCAAGACATTCCTCCGTTGATTGGCCGGGCTCGATTAGCCGGAGGCGAACGCACCCGCCAAGTGTCAAGCGTGTGCCTGCTCTTCCGCCCGGTGCGCGCAATCTTCAGCAAGCGCCGCGCGCGACCGCAGGATCGTGTCGACCCAGTCGTGGAGGGCATGGGCAACGGTAGTGATCAGGTCCTTCAGCGGCCCGTCCTTCAGGCAGCCGCTGTCGTCGAAACTGGCGTCGCTGACGTGGCCGAGATAGGCTTCGGGTTGCAGCATGATCGGCATGTTGAGGAACACCGACGCCTGGCGGATCTGGTGGTTGGAGCCGAACCCCCCGATGCCTCCCGGGGACGCAGTGACGATCGCGCCGGGCTTTTTGTCGAACACGCTCTGCCCATAAGGCCGCGAGCCGACGTCGATCGCATTCTTGAGCACGCCCGGGATGCCGCGGTTGTATTCGGGACTGCAAAACAAGACGCCATCGCTGGCCGCGATCTCCTGGCGGAAGCGAGTCCATTGCTCGGGTGGGTCGGCATCGAGGTCCTGATTGTAGAGCGGCAGGTCGCCGATCTCGATCATCGAGCAGTCGAGATTCTCGTTGCGCAGGGCGCAGATCGACCGCGCGACTTTCCGATTGAGACTGTCCTTGCGCAGGCTGCCGACGATGATCGCGATCTTATAGGCCATGACTCACTCCTTTGCGGGTCCAATACTCGCGCTCGGTCAAAGTTGCGACGGCCGATCAACGACGCTTGTTGCTGTGGCGAATGTTGGCCGGGCGGCCGCGCCGGCCGGTTGGGCGCTGGCGATCGGCGCGCGGGCGCGACGGTCCGCCGTAGCTGCCTTCGGGCAGCTCGAAGCGGAGCGATCCCGACACTGGATTGGCCTCGGCGAGGCGCAGAGTCAGCCGCTGGCCAATGCGATAGGTTTCGCCGGTCTCGTCGCCGACCAGCGTCCGCGCGGCCTCGTCGTAGCGGAAATATTCGCGGCCGAGGTCCTTGGCGAACACCAGTCCGTCGCCGCCCAAATTGTCGACCGTGGCGAAGAAGCCGAACGGCTGGACTCCGCTGATCCGGCATTCGACCAATTGCCCGACGCGGTCGGCGAGATAGGCTGCGACATAGCGGTCGATGGTGTCGCGCTCGGCCTCCATCGCGCGCCGTTCGAGCATCGAGATTTGTTCGCCGATCGCTTCGAATTTCTCGTCCTCGCCCTTGGGCAGCCCACCCTCGCCGAGCTTGTAGGCGTCGACCAGCGAGCGGTGGACGAGCAAGTCGGCATAGCGCCGGATCGGCGAGGTGAAATGCGCGTAGGTGGCGAGCGCCAGCCCGAAGTGGCCGAGCCGGTCGGGGGCGTAGCGCGCCTGCATCTGCGTGCGCAGCAGCTGCTCCATGATCTCCTCGCGACCGTCTCCGTCCCCAATCCGCTCGATGATGCGATTGAAGGTCCCGGCCTTGACCACCTGACCGAGCGCAAACTCGACCCCGAAGGTCGCCAGATAATCCTTGAGCGCGACCAGTTTCTCGCGGCTCGGTGCCTCGTGGACGCGGTACATCACCGGCGCCTTTTTCGCTTCGAGGGCGCGCGCCGCCGCGACGTTGGCGGCGATCATATAGTCCTCGACCAGCCGATGCGCGTCGAGCCGGTCGCGCGGCGCGATCGAGGCGATGCGCCCCTTCTCGTCGAGCACCACCCGGCGTTCGGGCAAATCGAGCTCGAGCGGATCGCGCTTCTGCCGCGCCGCGAACAACGCCCGCCAGCACGCCCACAGGGGTTTCAAGGCCTTGTCGACCAGGTCTTGCGGCACGCGCCCTTCGATCGGCGGCATCGCGCAGGTCGGCGAGCTGACCTCGATCCGCTCCTCACCCGCGGCGTCCATCGCCGCCTGGGCGTCCTCATAGGCGATGTTGGCGGCGATGCGGACCTTGGCCCGGGTGAAGCGCCAGCTTTTGACGCTGCCGTCTTTCGCCACCTGCAAATGGCAGGCCAGAGCCGCCCGGTCCGCGCCTTCCTTCAGCGAGCAGATGTCGGCCGACAATTCTTCGGGCAGCATCGGCACCACGCGGTCGGGGAAATAGACGCTGTTGCCGCGCGCCCGCGCCTCGCGATCAAGCTCGGAGCCGGGACGGACGTAGAAACTGACGTCGGCAATGGCGACGATGGCGTTCCAGCCGCCGGCGCCGTCGGCCTCGGCCCAGATCGCGTCGTCATGGTCGCGCGCGTCCTCGGGGTCGATCGCGACGATGGGAAGGTGGGTAAGGTCCTCGCGCTCGCCCAGTGGCAGCGTCGCCACCCTATGCGCCTCGGCGATCGCCTCAGGCGCGAACTCGGTGTGGAGGCCGTGTTTGTGGATGGCGATGAGGCTGAAGCTGCGCGGCGCGAACGGGTCGCCGAGCACCGCATCGACCCGCGCCGTCACCCGCGGCGGCCGCCCCGCGACTTCGCACAGCACCAGGTCGCCGGGTTCGGCGTCCTTGAGCTCGGCAATCTGCAGCTCGCGCCGTTCTTTCTTGTCGACCGGGGACAGCCAGAACTTGTCGCCCTCGCGCCGGACGACGCCGAGCATCAGCTCGGCCGACCGCTCGAGCTTCTTCATCGGATGGGCGACCCAGGTCTCGCCTTTCTGTTCGGTGCGGCTGAGGACGCGGTCACCGATGCCGAGCGCGCTCTTGCCGCGCTCGATCAGGCGGATGCGCGGCGGCAGGGTTTCGGCGTGCCATTGCTCGGGCACCGCGAACACGTGGCCGCTGTCGTCGACCGATTGCACGCGGAGCACTGTCACCTTGGGCACCCCACCCATCTGGTGAAACGCGCGCCCGCGCGAATGATCGATCAGCCCCTCGTCGGCCATGTCCTTCAAGAGCGCCTTGAGCTCGATCTTGGCCTGCCCCGACAGGCCAAACGCCCGCGCGATTTCGCGCTTGCCCGCCGGCTGATCGGACGAGGCGATGAAATCGAGGATCTGCTTGCGGCTGGGCAGGCCCGCGGGGCGTTTGCCCGACTGATTGCGTGGCGGTCGGGATGGTCGTGCGTCGCGGGCCGGCCGGGGGGTTCGCGGAGTTCGGGGCGGTCGGGCCATGTCTCGCCCTAACCAGCCCTAGCGCAACTGGCTATCCTTGCTGCCGCGGCGGTTGATGGTCGAGTGGGTGACGGCCTTGTCGCGCTCGGTCTGGCAGGCGACGCAGGTGCGCACGCCGGGCAGCGCTGCGCGGCGCTTCTTCGGGATCGGCTCGCCGCAATCGTCGCAGTCCTCAGCGGATTCGCCCGAGGGCGTCAGGGCGCGGGCGCGCAACACCGCGTCCTTCACCGTATCCTCGATCTGCTGCTCGACCGCGCCATCGCGTGCCCATCCGCCGGCCATGACCTACTCCCGTCATGCTGAACTTGTTTCAGCATCCATTTAGGAGACGTACGCCGACCTTCAACGAAATGGACCCTGAATCAAGTTCAGGGTGACGGTTTGGGCGGTGGGGCGACGTAGGGCTTGAACGCGCCACCCGGCACCGCCGAGGCGACCGGGCTCTCAAACCCGTCCGCGCTCACCGACGAGACGCCGAACACCCAATCGTCGACGCGAATGTGCTTGAGAGTGCATTCTATCGCAGCGCGAGGAAGCACTTTGCTTTGGAATCCTGTGTTGCAGAAGCTGCTATCGCCATACGCTTCAACCTGGCGCTCCCAGTTCGATGCATCGGTGCGACGCCAGCGGATGATCCAATGAATGTCTCCATCCTGCGATTGCATCCAAGTGAGCGTCGTATCCGTGCTCACCGCCCCTTCGACCTTGGGCTCGGGCGGCGGCGGGGCGCTGGCGATGGCGGCGAGCGCGGCGGTGTTGAGCTTCACGATCTTGGCGAGGTAGGCGAAATCGACGTTGTCGATCGTGTCGCCATATTTGATGCCCTTTTCGGATCGCAAATCCTGGTGCTGCCAATTGTAATTCTCGACCGCGACGGTGATCCGCGCCGCGGGATAGCCGAGCTCGAGAAACGGAATGTGGTCGCCGCCGCGGCCGAAGCGGTCGGTGCGCCAGATCTGGCGGACGTCGAGCCCGATCTTGAGGCGGTCGGCGAGGCTGTCGAGGTAGCGCGAGATGTTGCGCGACGGGCTGTCGTTCTCGCCGCCGAGGCTGTGCACCTGCTTCGACAGATCCGCTTCGCCCTGCGAGCGCGGCCCTTCCGACAGCACCCGAACATGGGCGGAATCGCACACGCCGTCGGACGAGCAACTGTTGCCGATGATGTCGTTGTTGAGGACGGTGACGACGTTCCAGCCCTGCGCCCTGGCGTAATTGGCGAGGGTCTTGCCGCCGTACAGCCCCTGCTCCTCGCCCATCAGCGCGGCGTAGACGATCGTGCCGGGGAACTTGTACTTCGACAGCACCCGTACCGCTTCCATCACCGCGGCGACCCCCGAGCCGTCGTCGTTCGCGCCCGGCGCGTCGGAGGTCGCGTTCATCGGGTCTGTCACGCGGCTGTCGATATGGCCCTGGATAATGACCACATCGTTGGGCCGCTCGGTGCCGCGCTGGATCGCGATCACGTCGGTGATCTTGGTCGGCGCGGGCAAGCGGTCGCCGCTGAACGTCTCGCTGGTCCGCGCTACCGTCAGACAATTGCCGCACGCCGCGGAATAGCGGCCGAACTCGCTTTCGGCCCAATTGAGCGCTGCGCCGATCCCGCGCTTCGCGTCAGTCTGCGACGACAAAGTGTGCCGCGTGCCGAAGCTGACGAGCGTCTCGATCGTATGGCGCAGCTGCGCTTGGCTGACCGGCGCGACAATTGCGCGAAGCTTCGCGTCGGGGGATGGCGGCGACGCTGCAGCAACGAGCAACAGACACGAAAGCGCGGCCAGTCGACGCATCACACCTCTCCTCTCGGGCGCGCACAACTGGCATTTGCTTGGGTCCGGGTCTAGTGGCGCGCCAACCCATTCAGACTCAACGAGGACGCATCTTCATGCTTCGCAGCATCGACCATTTCATCGGCGGTTCCACCTTTGCTTCGGGCGAGCGCCAGGGCGACGTGTTCGACCCCAACCAGGGCGAGGTCCAGGCCAACGTCCGCTTCGGCACCGCCGCCGACCTCCAGAAAGCGGTCGATGCCGCCAAGGCGGCGCAGCCGGGCTGGGCCGCGACCAACCCGCAGAAGCGCGCCCGGGTGATGTTCAAATATAAGGAACTGATCGAGCGCAACATGGACGAGCTCGCGCAGCTGCTGAGCTCGGAGCATGGCAAGGTCATCGCCGACGCCAGGGGCGACATCCAGCGCGGGCTCGAGGTGATCGAATATTGCTGCGGTATCCCCCAGGCGCTGAAGGGCGAATATACCGTCGGCGCCGGCCCCGGCATCGACGTTTATTCGATGCGCCAGCCGCTCGGCATCGGCGCCGGCATCACCCCGTTCAACTTCCCGGCGATGATCCCGATGTGGATGTTCGGCATGGCGATCGCTTGCGGCAACGCGTTCATCGTCAAGCCGTCCGAGCGCGACCCGACGGTGCCGGTGCGGCTCGCCGAACTGATGACGGAAGCGGGCCTGCCCGATGGCATTTTGAACGTCGTTCATGGCGACAAGGAAATGGTCGACGCGATCCTCGACCATCCGGATATCGCGGCGGTCAGCTTCGTCGGCTCATCCGACATCGCGCAGTATATTTACTCGCGCGGGACGGCGAATAACAAGCGCGTCCAGGCGTTCGGTGGGGCCAAGAACCACGGCATCGTCATGCCCGACGCCGACCTCGACCAGGTCGTCAACGACCTTGCCGGCGCGGCGTTCGGTTCGGCCGGCGAGCGTTGCATGGCGTTGCCGGTGGTCGTGCCGGTCGGCGACGAGACCGCCGATGCGCTGCGCGCCAAGCTGATCCCGGCGATCGCGGCCTTGCGCGTCGGCGTCTCGACCGACCCCGAAGCCCATTACGGCCCGGTGGTCAGCAGCGCGCACAAGGCGCGGATCGAACATTACATCCAGATGGGCGTGGACGAGGGCGCCGAACTGGTCGTCGACGGCCGCGGCTTCACCCTCCAGGGCCATGAAAAGGGCTTCTTCGTCGGCCCGACTTTGTTCGACCATGTGACGCCGAGCATGACCAGCTACAAAGAGGAGATTTTCGGGCCGGTCCTGCAAATCGTCCGCGCAAGGGATTTCGAGGAGGCGGTCGCTCTCCCCTCGAACCACGATTACGGCAATGGCGTCGCGATCTTCACCCGCAACGGCCACGCCGCGCGCGAATTCACCGCTCGCGTGAATGTCGGGATGGTCGGCATCAACGTGCCGATCCCGGTACCGGTCAGCTACCACAGCTTCGGCGGGTGGAAGCGTTCGGGCTTCGGCGACATCGGCCAATACGGCCAGGAGGGCCTGCGCTTCTGGACCAAGAACAAGGTCGTGACGCAGCGCTGGCCCGACGGCGGTGCTCACGGCGAAAGCGCGTTCATTATTCCAACGATGGGCTGACGGATGGCGGACGTCGGCGCGCTCAATCAGGATTTCCGCCGCTACGACCAGGTCGCAAAGGCGCATACCTATCGCCTCGCCGAAAGCGACGGCGATGCGTTCGACGACGAGTATCGAATCGCGACCCTGGACTTCGCGCCGTTCCTGCACGGCGATGCGGCGGACAAGGCGAGCTTCGCAGCGGAATTCACTGCCGCCCTGGAAGAGATCGGCTTCGCGGTGCTGGTCAACCACGGCGTCGATCCCGCGCTTTACGACGAGATGGATGCGGCGACGCACGAGCTGTTCACGTCGGTTCCGCTCGAAGACAAGATGCGCTTCCGCGCCGAGCGCCATGGGTCGGTCAATCAGGGCTATTTCCCGATCGAGGAGACCAGCGACATCCACCCCGATCTGGTTGAGGGCTGGGTGTGGTGCCGCCGCGCATTCGATATTCCGCAGCAGCGCGACGGACCGTTCCGGGCGGAGGATTATTGGCCGCGGACCGAGTACGAGCCGCTTCTGCGGCGGTTGGTCGAGGCCCACGAGGCGCTGTTCAAGCCGATTGCCCAGGCGATGTTCATGGGGCTCGGCGTCGACCCCCACATCTACGACCGCAAGCTGACGGAAACGAATTTCGGGCTGCGGCTCAATTACTATCCGCCGATGACCGAGGCGCAGGATCGCTCGGGCGCCGGGCGCTTGCTCGGTCACGAAGACGTCGATTTGTTCACCATCCTGCCCGCCTCGGCGACGGACGGGCTGCAGGTGTGGAATCACCGCTCGGGCAAGTGGGTGCGGATGGTCGCGCCGCGCGGGTCGATCATCATCAACACCGGCGATTACATGCAGCGCACCACCAACGACCGGCTGCCCTCGACTACGCACCGGGTCGGCAAACCGAGCGACCGCTCGCACCTGTCGCGCGCTCGCGTGTCGTTCCCGATCGCAGTCTACGTCTGGGAGGACGAATTGCTCGAAGTCCTGCCGGGGCTCGGAGAACCGAAATACGAGCCGGTCAAGGCAATCGCCTTCCACACCCGCAGCACCAGTAAATTCTATGGTGATGATTACGCCGTCGACACGGCCTAGGGATACGGCCGGCGCCTGAAGGCGTTATTGCCTCATGCTCCGCGCCATTACCCCGCTGATCGTGCCGCTCGCCATGCTGACCGTGGTTGCGTGCAGCAAGCGCGATCCGGTCGACGAACAAGCCAGGAACACCGCCGGCCTGCCGACGATCCACGAGCCAGCCCCCGATGCGACCGGCGCACCGCCGGCCAATGCGGTCGCGGCCCAGCCGCGGCCCACGACGGCGTCCCAGATCCCCGCTCCACTGCAGGGCCGCTGGGGCCTGACGCCGGGCGACTGCACTTCGACCCGGGGTGACGCCAAGGGGCTTCTGATCGTTGGACCGGCCGACCTCAAATTCTACGAATCGCGTGCTGTCCCGGGACCGGACACCCGGACCAGCCCGGACTCGATCAGCGGTGAATTTGCGTTTACTGGTGAGGGACAAACATGGACCAAGTTCCAGGCGCTCGAGCGGCAGAAGGATCAGCTGGTGCGCACCGAGAGCAACCCAATGGCGAGCTTCACCTATGCGCGATGCAAATAAAGTCCTGCTCCTGATCGCCGGCGCGGCGCTGACCGCCTGCACCAAGCCGGCCGCCGAGAACAATGTCGCGATAGACATCAACAATGCTGCCCCCGCCGACATCGAGCAGCTGCCGCCCGACGAGAGCGTCGACACCTCGTCGAACGAGTTGATCAATGGCACCGACAATGCCGACGTCAATGAACTGAATGCGTCGGCCAACGCTGACTGAGCGACGCCAAGGATTGCTTGGTCATCAATCGGCGGGCTAGAGCGCCCGCGGCATGACCCAGTTCGACCTGACCGACGACCAGCTCCAGATCCAGGAGATGGCGCGCAAATTCACCGCCGACGCGATCACCCCCTTCGCCGCCGAGTGGGACGAGAAGCACATCTTCCCCCGCGACACGATCCGTGAGGCCGCGGAGCTGGGCTTCGGCGCGATCTACGTCAGCGAGGAATCGGGTGGGATCGGGCTCGGCCGGCTGGAAGCCGCGCTGATCATGGAAGCCATGGCTTATGGTTGCCCTTCGACCAGCGCGTTCATCTCGATCCACAATATGGCGGCGTGGATGATCGACCGCTTTGGCGGGCAAGAGGTCAAGGCGAAATTTCTGCCGTCGATGATCGGGATGGACAAAATCGGCAGCTATTGCCTGACCGAGCCATCGTCGGGTTCCGACGCGGCGGCATTGAAGACCAAGGCGGTGCTCGACGGCGACCATTATGTTGTCTCGGGCTCCAAGGCGTTCATCTCCGGCGGCGGCGAGAATGAAATCTACGTGACCATGGTCCGGACCGGCGAGGATGGCCCCAAGGGCATCTCCTGCCTGGTCATCGACAAGGACATGAAGGGCGTCAGCTTCGGCGCGCAGGAAAAGAAGCTCGGCTGGCATTCTCAGCCGACCGCCCAGGTCAATTTCGACGAGGTCCGGGTGCCGGTCGCCAACCGCGTCGGCGGCGAGGGCGAGGGCTTCCGTATCGCCATGATGGGCCTCGATGGCGGGCGCATCAACATCGGCGCCTGCTCGCTCGGCGGCGGCCAGCGCTGCCTCGACGAAGCGATCAATTACACCAAGGAGCGCAAGCAGTTCGGTTCGGCGATCGCCGACTTCCAGGCGACCCAGTTCACCCTCGCCGACATGGAAACCGAGCTGCAGGCCGCGCGCTACCTGCTTTACGTCGCGGCGGCCAAGGTCACCGCCAACGCGCCGGACAAGACCAAGTTCGCGGCGATGGCCAAGCGCCTCGCGACCGATACCGGCTCGTCGGTGGTCGACCGCGCGCTGCAGCTCCACGGCGGCTACGGCTATCTGATGGATTATCCGATCGAACGTTTCTGGCGCGACCTCAGAGTCCATTCGATCCTCGAAGGGACCAACCAGATCATGCGCGTCATCGTCAGCCGCGACCTCATCCGCCAGTGACCGACGACGTCCTGATCAGTGTCGAAGGCGGCGTGGGGCGGATCCGCCTCAACCGGCCCAAGGCGCTCCACGCGCTGACCACGCAGATGTGCGAGGTGATGAGCGAAGCGCTGCTCAAGTGGCGCGCCGATCCGGCCGTCCAGGCAGTGATCATCGACCATGCCGAAGGCCGCGGCTTCTGCGCCGGCGGCGACGTCGTGATGCTGTGGCGGAGCGGCAGCGGCGATGCCGAGGACGCCAAGCATTTCTTCTTCGCCGAATATCGCTTGAACCATCTGCTGTTCACTTACCCCAAGCCGACGGTCGCAATCATGGACGGGATCACCATGGGCGGCGGGGTCGGGATTTCGACGCCGTGCGACTTCCGCATCGCGACCAAAAACACGCGCTTTGCCATGCCCGAGACAAGCATCGGCCTGTTCCCCGACGTTGGCGGTGGCTGGTATCTGCCACGCCTGCCGGGACGGGTCGGCGAGTTCATGGCACTGACCGGGGCGCGGCTCGACGGCGCCGAATGCCTCTATCTCGGCCTCGCCAGCCATTATGTCGAGCAATCCGCACTCCCCGATCTGGTCGAGCGGATCGGCAAGAGCCCGGAGCGGCTGGCCGGCGGGATCGGCGCGCTCGCTGCCACGCCGCCCGAAGCGAGGATCGAGGCTAACCTGCCGGCGATCACGCGGTGCTTCAGCACCTACCGGCTCGAGGACATCATCGCCGCCTTGAAGGCCGATGAGAGCGAATGGGCGGCGACCGAGTTGATGACGCTCGGGACCAAGAGCCCGCTGTCGTGCAAGGTCTCGCTGCGGCTGATGGAAGAAGGCGCCGCCCGCGCCAGCTTCCGCGACGAAATGGTTGCCGAATATGCGCTCGCCAGCCGCGTCGTCCGCACCCACGATTTCCGCGAGGGCGTGCGCGCGCTGCTGATCGACAAGGACAATAATCCGCAATGGGACCCGGCAACGCCCGAAGAGGTTACGGACGAAATGCTCGACGTCCTGTTCGCCGCGCTGCCCGGCACTGAAGCTTGGACACCTTTCCCGGAGACCGGCGAATGACCGATTACAATACCATCCTCGTCGAACAGCGCGGCGCGGTGACGCTCGTCACGCTCAACCGCCCGCAGACCCTGAACGCGCTCAACAGCGACGTGCTGCGGGAGCTGATCGCGGTGTTCGCGGCCTATGATGCGGACGACGGCCAGCATTGCCTGGTCCTCACGGGATCGGAGAAGGCGTTCGCCGCCGGGGCCGACATCAAGGAGATGTCGGGGCAGGTCTTCGCTGACATGTACGGCCAGGATTTCTTCGCGGGGTGGGAGAAAGTCACCGCGACGCGCAAACCGTGGATCGCGGCGGTTGCCGGCTATGCCCTCGGCGGCGGCTGCGAAGTGGCGATGATGGCCGATTTCATCATCGCCGCGGACAGCGCTAAATTCGGCCAGCCCGAGATCAAGCTCGGCGTGACGCCCGGGATGGGCGGCTCACAGCGCCTCGCGCAGGCGGTCGGCAAGGCCAAAGCGATGGAAATGTGCCTGACCGGGCGGATGATGGGCGCGGAAGAAGCCGAGCGGTCGGGGCTGGTCGCCAAGGTCGTCCCGGCGGCGGACCTGCTCGACGAGGCGATGAAGACGGCGGAAGCGATCGCCGCGATGCCGCCGCTCGCCGCGATCGCGGTCAAGGAAATGGTCAGTGCCGCCCAGGAACTGCCGCTGACCCAGGGGATTCGCTTCGAGCGCCGGCTGTTCCACGGCCTGTTCGGCACCGAGGACCAGAAGGAAGGCATGGCCGCTTTCGTCGAGAAACGTCCGGGCAACTGGACGGGCCGCTAAGGAGTTCAACGCACATGGCGAAGATCGCATTCATCGGGCTCGGCCATATGGGCGGCGGCATGGCGCCCAACCTCGTCAAGGCGGGGCATGATGTCCGCGCGTTCGACCTGGTCGCCGAGGCGGTCGAGCATGCCGCGCATGGCGGTTGCGCACCCGCGGCCTCAGCTGCCGACGCGGTCAAGGACGCCGACGTGGTCATCACCATGCTGCCGGCATCGAAACACGTCCGCGCGGTGTTCCACGACGACGTTGCGCCCAACTCCAAGCCGGGTACGCTGCTGATCGATTGTTCGACCATCGACGTCGCCAGCGCGCGCGAGGTCGGCGCGGAGATGACGGCCAAGGGCTTCGATTTCGTCGATGCGCCGGTTTCGGGCGGGATAGCGGCCGCGGCCGGCGGCACGCTGACCTTTATGGTCGGCGGCACCAACGAAGGCTTCGAGAAAGCGCAACCGTTCCTCGAACCGATGGCCAAAGCGGTGATCCACGCCGGCGATCTCGGCGCCGGGCAGGCGGCCAAGATCTGCAACAACATGATCCTCGGCGCGACCATGGTCGCCACCTGCGAAGGCTTCGCGATGGCCAAGAAGCTCGGGCTGAACCTGCAGACTTTCTACGACATTTCGTCCAAGGCGTCGGGCCAGAGCTGGTCGATGACGAGTTACTGTCCGGTGCCGGGAGTCGGGCCGGAGACGCCCGCCGACCACGATTACGAAGGCGGATTCGCGGCCGCGCTGATGCTCAAGGACCTCAAGCTGGCGATGGACGCGGCCAAGGCGGTCGATGCCTATACGCCGATGGGGGGTGAGGCCGAAAAGCTCTATCAACGGTTCGTCGACCGCGGCGGCGCCAGCAAGGACTTTTCAGGCATCATTCAGATGATCGACGACAGCTGGAAACCGCCGCAAGCCTAGGAGAAATCATGCGTAATTTGTTGTTTGCCGTTGTTGGGACCGTTGCACTGACCGGCGCAGGGTTCGCTGCGAAGCCCCTGACCAAGGGTCAGGGCCTCGCCATCATGCATGAGCGCCACGAAGGCATGGAGGACATCGGCAAACAGAATAAAGTTGTGCGCCGCGAGTTGACCGCAGCCTCACCGAATCTCGCCGCGGTGCGCGGTGCAACCGCAACCATCGCCCGGCACTCGGCGGAAGCATCGCACTGGTTCCCGGCCGGAACCGGGCCTGAGCTCGGCAAGACCGGTGCCAAGCCCGAAATCTGGCAGAAGCCGCAGGATTTCGGCGGGAAGCTGCACAATTTCCAGGTCGCGGCCCGCGCGCTCGATGCCGCGGCGAAGGCCGGGGACCTCAACGCGATCAAGGCCCGCTACGCTGACATCGGTGGCACCTGCAAAGCGTGCCACGACAGTTATCGCACGGATATGCACCACTAAGCGGCGAGCCAATGCCCAAGCAACGCGTCTGGGACCTGCCGGTCCGGCTGACCCACTGGCTGCTCGCGGCGCTGATCGCGTTCAGCTGGTGGTCGGTGAAATACGACCATATCGACTGGCACATCTGGTCGGGGATCGCGATCCTGACTCTGCTGCTGTTCCGACTGATGTGGGGCGTCGTCGGCAGCTCGACCGCGCGGTTCGCCAATTTCGTCCGCGGCCCGAAACACGTTGTCCGCTATCTCCGCGGGGATTGGCGCGGCATCGGTCATAGCCCGCTCGGCGCACTCAGCATCCTGGCGTTGTTCCTTGTTACGGTTGTCCAGGTCGGGCTCGGACTGTTCAACGAAGATGACGACGGCCTGTTCGCCGGCCCCCTCGCCAATCACCTCAGCCCCGACACGACCGACAAGATCCGCGACCTCCACGAATTCAATTTCTACCTGCTGCTCGGCCTGATCGGCCTGCATGTCGCGGCGATTCTCTATTACCGGCTGGTGCGCGGCAAGAAGCTAACCAAGCCGATGATCACCGGCCGCGCGGCGACCGATGCTGCGGCTGGCGAGATGCGGCCAGGCAAATGGTGGGTGGCGCTGATCTGCCTCGCCGTCGCCTTCGCGATCAGCCGCTGGGTGGTCGCCGGCGCGCCGCCGTTCTGATCCAGACGTTAATGTCCGCTTTGGGTCGAAAGTAGACATTGGCTCGGGCTCCCCGCGCAAGACCGTCCCTTGAAGCCGGGTCGGTTTAGAGCCACATCGCCCCTATGCTGATCCGCACCGAACAGACGCCCAATCCCGCGACTCGCAAATTCCTGCCTGGCCAGCCAGTGATGGACGCGGGCACCCGCGACTTCGCCGATGAGGATTC
>Ga0207641_10000907_pt1 | contig 30742 bp, 30 predicted proteins | sample KBSSwiS62_FD_184306 | JGI IMG/M metagenome (GOLD analysis project Ga0207641, IMG submission 184306) | Switchgrass rhizosphere microbial communities from Kellogg Biological Station, Michigan, USA - KBS Switchgrass S6-2 (SPAdes) (version 2) | ecosystem: Host-associated > Plants > Roots >... | reverse complement strand
CAAGGAGAGAGAACGCGCAGAAAAGGATTTTGGATTTCATAAGGAGTGGGATTCATCGGTACAACGAAGCTTCCCCGGGAATCCCTCAACTTTTTTAAGGGATTGAGCCACCGGCCCCGTTTATGCTTCTGTGTTTGCGTTTTGGGTTTAACCATTCGCACCACACTCGATGCGCCCTGATATTCAACGAAACGACTTTCGGCTACAAATCTCGTCCGTTTGTCTCGGGGGAATAACGCTTTTCCTTGCGGGTTGTGCGACACCTACTCCGCAGGAAGCATTTCAACCGGTGCAAAACAATGTAGCCGAATTGTCCGGTCACCGCGTCACGTGGAACCAGGGAACTGTGGACGACCAGAAGGTCGAGGCGCAAGTGAAGCGTCTCCTTGCGCAACCGCTCGATGCCAATGCGGCGGCGCAAGTCGCATTGCTCAACAATCCTGACCTGCAAGGAACATTCGAGGAAATAGGCATTTCCCAGGCCGATCTTGTGCAGGCGGGGTTATTGCAGAACCCAATCCTGGCCGCCAGCTGGCGGTTTCCCGATCAACCACCAGGCCTGGGCAACATCGAATATTCGGTGGCGCAGAATTTCCTCAGCGTCATCCTGATTCCGCTCAAGACCAAGATCGCCAAGGCCAATCTGGAAGCGACACAGGATCGGATCAGCCACGAAGTCATCCGGTTGATCGAGGAAGTAAAAGAGAATTTCTATGCCTACCAGGCCGAGGTCCAGCTCGAACAAAGGCTCAACCTCATCATCCAGGCGGACCAGTCCGCTGTAGACCTGGCCAAGGCCCAGCACGATTCGGGCAACATGAGCGATTCCGCTTACCTCAACCAGCAAACGCAACTGGCTGCGCCCAAGCTCGCCTTGGCGGATGAACAGAAGCGGAAGATCAAGACGCGCGAGAAGCTGAATCGCTTGATGGGATTATCGGGTGACCAGATTAAATGGACGGCCCAGCCCAGTTTGCCGGAGTTGCCGGAGCACGATCCTTCCCTTGCCAACCTGGAGACGCTCGCCGTCAGCCAGCGTCGGGACCTGCTCTCCGTGCAGAAGGATGTCGACAGTATCGGTCAGATGCTCGCCCTGAAAACCAAGATCAGGTACCTGCCCGCTAACATCTATGTCGGTATCGATACTGAAAGGGAATCGAGCGGCCAGCGCGTGACCGGGCCCACGCTCGACACGGAACTGCCCATCTTCGATCAGCATCAGGGTGAAATCGGCAAGCTGGCCGCGCAATACCGGCAGGCGCAAAAGCAGCTGCAATCGATGATCATCCGGGTGCGTTCGGAAGTACGCGAAGCACGGGAAACCTTGAAGATCAATCGTGAGCAGGTGATCTACTACAAAAAAACGGTGGTCCCTCTCAACATGCAGACGGTCAATCACTCGCTGCTGCAATATAACGCCATGCAAATCAACACGTACGAGCTCTTCCTGGCAAAACAACGGGAACTGGAGACGGAGCGGGACTATATTGATGCATGGCGCGATTATTGGATTTCCCGTTCCCAACTGGAGGAAGCGGTCGGCGGTAATCTTCGACCTGTTCCGCACGCATCCAAACCCTGACCTTATGATCACCCGCCGACAATTCATGCAACGCACTGCCCTGACCGGAGGCGCAGTTGCGGTCACGGCCGCTGCCGCATCCGCCTTGCTTTCGCCACGACTTCAGGCCGAGGCCACTTACACGGGGGACGGTCTTGCTCCGGGACAGCCGGAAGTCGATTACAAACCGGTGGTGATTCCCAACGGCGCCAAGCTTCCCTGGAAGATAGTCGATGGAGCGAAGGTGTTTCATCTGACGGCCGAGGAAGTGGAGCATGAATTTGCCCCCGGCCTGAAAGGCAAGGGATGGGGTTACAACGGAATGATTCACGGTCCAGCGATTGAGGCCGTGGAGGGTGACCGCGTCCGCATCTACCTGACGAACAATTTACCGGAGCCGACCACGGGGCATTGGCACGGCATTCTTTTGCCTAATGGAATGGATGGCGTGGGTGGAATGACCCAGCACGTCATCCAGCCGGGGGAGACTTTCAAGTATGAATTTGTCCTGCGCCAGCACGGGACGTTCATGTACCACCCGCATCATGACGAGATGACGCAGATGGGACTGGGCATGATGGGACTCTTCATCATTCATCCGCGCACACGGCCCGCGAATCAACCGGATCGCGACTTTGCCATCATGCTCAGTGAGTGGAAGATTCTACCCGGCGCCTCGCGCCCCGACCCGATGGAGATGACGGAATTTAATGTGCTGACGATGAACGCCAAGGCTTATCCGGGTACCGAGGCGCTGGTGGTCAAGACCGGTGAACGGGTACGCATACGGCTTGGGAACCTCGGTGCCATGGATCATCACCCGATACATCTTCACGGCTACGTCTTTAACGTGGTCGAAATGGGGGGCAATCCGGTTCCGGAAGCCATGCAACAGAAGGACGTGACGGTGCTTGTGCCAGTCGGATCGACGCGAACCATTGAATTCGTCGCCGATGCGCCGGGAGACTGGGCCTTTCATTGTCATATGACGCACCACGTCATGAATCAAATGGGACATGGCGCATTGAATTTGATTGGCGTCGATACCGATGCGATCGACAAGAAAGTCCGGAAGACACTCATTCCCGGTTTCATGAACATGGGCCAGGACGGCATGGGTGATATGGGCGACATGGGCATGGCGGTGCCGGCCAACAGCATTCCGATGATCGGTGGCCAGGGACAATACGATCCGATCACCATGGGCGGCATGTTCACGATCCTGAAGGTGCGGGACAATCTCAAGTCGTACGACGATCCCGGCTGGTACCAGCATCCTCCCGGCACGCTGGCGACACTCGCAACGGAGAACGATCTGAAGCGGGATGGTGTCGAGGTCAGTTCGAAAAAAGTTTCATAAGCAGCTCATGTGGAGCACGCGCGTATAAGCTTAGCAGGGGTATGTGCCGGACATCTTATATGATCTGAAAATAAGGCTGACGACCAAGGGATAAGGATGGCCATTTCGTTTGTATGAAGTGAGGCGGACACAACCCTCCGCCCACCAAAACAATGACAACGAAAATACTGACATTACCAATCCTGGCGGCCTCGTTTGCCTTGGCGAGCATCGCTGTGGCGGACACGGCGACTGCCAGCTCCAAGGTGACTACGGAAAAAACCCAAAAGGTGGCTCCCGCCAAGACCGAGGCGACCAAGACTGACAAGGGCATGACCTGCAGCATGCCCATGAACAAGACAATGGGCTGCATGCATTGCGGTATGTAGAAGGCAATGCCGGCCCGGCGACAAGCCGGGTCCGGCGAGGGACCTTAAGGCTAATTGCGAGACAGCTTCTCTTCCAGAATTTTTCTCGCGCGGTAGACCCTTGTCTCAACAGCCTTGACCGAGATGTCCAGCAACTCAGCACATTCCTTGTGCGAGCGGTTTTCCAGCACGGTCAGGATGAAGGCCGCTTTCAAATCGTGCGGCAGCGCTTGGATGATGCGCTCCAGTATAAGCAGGGTCTCGTTGGTCTGGGCGATCTCAGCGGGATTCGAGTTCGGTATGGCGATATCACGTTCGCGTTCCACTCCATCCTCGGAGCGAACGACAAGTGATTCAGTCAACCGGCCTTCTTTGCCCGAACGGCTGCGGGCATGATCGCGACAGAGATTGAGGGCAATGCGATAGAGCCAACTGGAGACTTTCGCGCGGGGCTGGAATTGATGCCGTTTAAAATAGGCCCGCACAAAAGTCTCCTGAAGCAGGTCGCGTGCGTCCTGTTCGTTGAGCACGTACCGGTAGATGAAATTAAAGAGACCGCCCTGATGGCGCTCCATCAGGGTGTCCAGGGCCGAATCCTTGCCTTGTTGAAGTTCCTGCCAGAGCGGCAGGTCTGGATCTGGCAAGGACATCCCGTGGGCTCGCGGTTAGAGTTCCGGCGGGTTGTTCAGTGCTTCGCCAGTGAGCTTCATGAGTTGGTCGAACTGGGCGGGGGACAAGATCGGCTTCATGGCAAAAATGTGTTCCAGGGTGGCCTTCTCCAAGTCGCTCTGGGCGTGATGGATTTTTTCGACTGCGGCCTGGACCCGGGGCGTGTAATCCCGGTCCTGGGTCATCGCTGTCGCCAGCTCGATATTGTTCTGCTGGATGACGGCAATGAGTTCCGTGCGCTGGGCGGCAAAGCGTTCTTCTTCACGGTCGAGCGCCTTGTCCTGGTCGGGAGTAATTCCGAGTTGGGTATGAAGCCAGTGATGGAGGTCGCTGGCCGGAGGTGCGGGCCGACACATCATGCGGGAAGTTGCCCAGCAAGTCGAAGCTGCGACGACGACCACCAGAACCAGAAGAAGAGCAAGTTTGCCGAGGCCGTTCATGGCGTTTGAATCATACGGGCCAAAGGAGAAGCCTGGTGGGAAAAGACCTGAAGCCCCAAGGCCTGGTGCAGATTTGGCCGGGAACCAGGTTGAGATCCGAGTGCTGTCCAACTAACGCTGACGAGCAGTGTCACGGCCAGGGCGGGCACAATCAAGGTGGCCATGCGTCCGCGAAACCAGACAAGAAAGTCATTGGCGTCGAACACAGAGTGAACCGGTATGTCCCGACGTTGGCGGATTTCCCGCCAGACATTGGGGCCCAGGTTTGCCGGGGAGTCCGGGAGCGGGGCCTTCCGGTACTGTTGGAGGAGTTCATCCAGTTTTTGGGAATCCATGGGCATACCCAAGCTAAACGATACTTTTGGCGTGATCCCTCATTATTTTTATTTAATCGGGGAGAGGGATTGCGAGGAGAATCGTGACGTCAGGTCTTGGCGGCGTAAGCCTCATCGAGGGTACGGAGCCGGCGGGCCATATCGCGGGCGATGTTGAGCAGGATGATCGCGAATTGTTCGGGCATGCGTTGCAGGAGATGATGCAGCGTCGCGGCCTTGATCTCAATCGCCTTCACGGGGGTGATGGCATAGACGGTGGCAACGCGCGGGACTGGATCGATCACGCACATTTCGCCAAAGAAAGTGTGGCTGCGCAGGACCGCCAGGGAAACGGCGTTTTCACTCTCAAGGTTCTTGATCACTTCGACATCACCCTCGACGAGGATGTAGAGCGAATGGCCCGGCTCACCTTCGCGGACGACGACTTCGTCGGCGAAAAAAGAATGATAGAGACCTTCCTGTGCCAGCAGGGCAAGCGCGTCCTCACTCAACCCGGCCAGGACGGGGGTGACTTCAAGTGCTTCAACGGGCAGGGGATCCTTGGCGATCATGGCGAATTGTTTATCGGTAAGACTCCCCCAAAAGGCAAGCACAGGCTGGGCCAAATGGAATTGCGCCGGCAAGGAAGGCCCCGTATCGTCCGGGTTGATCGAATGAAAGGCATCGCACCGATTGTGGGCTGGGTGATCCTGGGACTGGCCCTGCTGGTGAGTTTCGTCATCGATTGCCGGAACGTGGCGCAAGGCGGGTCGATCGATCTGCGCAACCGGATCACGGGGGTGCGCTTGCTCGAAAACGGCATCGATCCCTACCACTACAAGTGGCATACGGGAGATTCGGAGGAGTACTGCGATCCGTTCAACAATCCCAACCTCGCGGTCAGCAAGACCACGGTTTCGCCGGGATTGTTGGTCCTGAACATACCGCTGGCGCAGATGCCATATCGGACCGCGCAATGGTGCTGGCTGGTTATCCAGTGGTTGCTCCTGGTGGGGACGCTGTTTCTCTGGCTGCACCAGTGTACGACAACGCGGCAGCAATGGCTGGTGTCCGGATTCATCACCGGCCTGACCTATACGGCGGCATGGCGGTTGCACGCGGAACGCGGACAAACCTATGTGGTGCTGCTGTTACTCTTCGCGTGCTGGTTGATCTTGACGATGAGTTCCAAGCGTGGAAACGGCTTTTGGGCCGGCTTCCTTGCCGGACTGCTCGCGGCTTTTCGTCCACCGTTGCTGGCCCTCCTGCCGTTTATGGCGCTGCACCGGCGCGGACAACTTCTTGGGGCGGCGGCGGGTCTTCTGGTCGGCGTGGGGTTGCCGATCCTGGGCGAGGCCAATTGCTGGACTGCCTATAGCGCGGCAATGCAGACCTACACCGAGGTTTATCGCACCGATTTCAATCCTCACTATCATCAGGCCTATCCGGCCGAGGTGGAGCACATTCCGCTCGATACGCTGGCCGGGTTCGTGACGATTTCCTACGCCGACTTCTCGGCGCATGCGTTGCTGAAATCGTTCGATGCCGAGCCGTTTCCCGTCCTGCTGGTCCTCCTCGTGGCGCTGGCGCCGTTTGGACTTTGGCTATGGTTGTCGCGGGCGATGCCGGTGGAACGTTTGCTGGTGGGACTCGCGGCCTGGATGTTCCTTATCGATCTCTTTCTGCCGTCTTACCGCAACAACTACAACGACGTGCTCATCATCAATATCCTTGCGTTGGCAGTGATCGGCGCCACCCGGATTCCTTGGGGAGTATGGCCTTGCCTGGCAGCGTTGCCCCTGGGCTGGTTTGTCTACGTCGCGGTACCGGAGCAGGCAGCGGTGATCAACCTGCCAACATTTTGCTTTACGGTCGGCGCGCTCGTTTTCCTCTGCCAGCCGGGTTCGCCAGCGCAGCAGACTCCGTGATGCGTTGCCGGAAGGCACGCGGACTTTCGCCAGTCTGCTTTTTGAAGCGAAGCGTGAAGTAGAAGGGATTGGAGAACCCCAGTTCCAGTGCGATCTCGCTGATGGTCTGGCGCGACATCGCGAGCAGATCGCGCGCGCGGAGCAGGCGGTGCTGCTCCTGAAAATGGCGGGGAGATTCGCCTGTTTCCCGCCGAAAGAGATGGCGCAGGCGGGAAGGCGAAAGGGCTGCTGCCTGCGCGAGGCGTTCCTCCGAGAAAGGCTCGGCAGCATGCGCGGTCAGAAAATCGAGGGCCCGGGCGATGCGCGGATCGGGCTGGGCCGAGGCCTGGCGGGGGTTGATCGAATCGCACCAGAGCAGGACTTCCTCCAGCGCGTTGAGACCGAAGACCTGACGGCGCGGCATCGGGCCGTTGCTGAACCGTCTCATGTCCTGCAGGCGGGTTGTAACGCGCTGGCGATGCGCTGAATCCTTCAGCGAAAGAACCATCAGTCCGGGCGACTTCTCGGGCCAGTTCAGCCAGGGGAGCCACTCGGGGCGGGGGAGGAAATGAGCGTAGAACAGGTCCCATTTCCGGGCCGGGGGGAAAATTTGGTAATCTTGAAAAAATCCAGGTCGGTAGAGGCTCAGGTCGCCGGCGCGGCTAACATACTCGCCCGCGGGGAAGCGATAAAATCCTGAACCGCTGCGGGTGTAAATGAGCAGCCAATCTCGGGTGCCCTGCGGGCGGAAGGTATGCCGGATTGTCGCCCCGGTAAAAGCACCGGCATGCAAGGAAATGACTGGCGGTGAATAAGAGGTCGCCCCCTTGGGGATTTTCATGCAATCGTAGATTATAGGTTTATAGGCGTGAAGCCAATTCCCGTTTTTATCCGTTCGGTTATGGTTGACCCATGATACAGACCCTGCCGCGCATTGACCTGGACGAACTCAAGGCGAACTACGAACGGGACGGCTATGCCGTGGCCCGGGGACTTTTTTCCCTCGAAGAAGTGGAGGAGATCAAGGTGACGTTCGAGCAGATTCACCAGAACGAAATTTCCAAGGCCTTCGATGACGGTATCCGCGATCCCAACGATCCCCTTTTTCAATATCCGCGCATTGTGCATCCGCATCGCTTCAATGCGGTAGCTCGCCGATATATGCTTCACTCGAGTGTGCAGGAGTGCCTGAAGGTCATCTTCGAGGAAGAACCGGTGGCGACGCAAACGATGTACTACTTCAAACCGCCCGGCGCACGCGGCCAGGCGATGCACCAGGACAATCTCTACTTGCTGGTTGATCCAGGCACCTGCGTGGGAGCGTGGACGGCGATTGACCGGGTTGATCGCGAAAACGGTTGCATGATGGTAGTTCCGGGCACCCATCGCGGAAACATCCTTTGCCAGGAAGCGGGAGGCCCGGACTTGAAGAAAGAATCCTTCTCCGGTGCGATCACCCGCATCCCAAAGGGAATGAAGGCCGTGGAGGTCCCGATGGATCCGGGTGATACGCTGTTCTTCGGCGGCTCAGTGATCCACGGCTCCGGGCCGAACCGGACGAAAGACCGCTTTCGGCGTTCGTTCATCGGTCACTATGCGGCGGGATCGCTCGAAAAGATTTCGAAATTCTACCTGCCGCTGGTCCGCATGGATGGGACCGATTATGAAGTCGCGGGGCAGACCGGTGGCGGGGCCTGCGGCCAGGATTGGCTCGGCGCGGTGCATTAAGGTGAGAGTCCGCCAGCGGTTCGGCTGGCGTTTTGGCGCAAACGGTGCAAAAGAGTGGCGATGCATTTTGCGTTGTCATCCGGAGGCTTGCGCTAGGCCATGCTCAATTACATCTGGCTTGGACTGATTGGACTGGCGGTTTTGATCGGGGGTTTCACCGGCCATATCTCTGATGTCAGCAAAGGAGCGGTCGATCGCGCCCAATTTGCGGTGGTCTTCGCCGGCGGCCTGATCGGTTTAATGACGCTTTGGCTGGGCCTGATGCGCCTGGCGGAAAAAGCGGGACTCGTCCGCCGCCTGGGCCTGGCCTTGAAGCCGATCATGGTCTGGCTTTTTCCGGAAGTACCGCCCAATCATCCGGCCATGGGCGCCATTGTGATGAACGTCGCAGCGAATATCCTCGGCCTAAACAACGCCGCCACGCCGATGGGCCTGCGCGCGATGAAGGAACTGGAAACGCTGAACCAGCGGCCCGGGATTGCCACCAACGCAATGTGCATGCTGCTGGCAATCAACACGAGTTCGATCACGCTGATTCCGGTAACGGTCATTGCCTTGTTGGCGCTCTACAAAGGCAAGAATCCGACGGCGATCATCGGCACATCTCTGGCAGCGACGGCCTTTGCTCATGCCGCGGCGATTGCGACCTGCAAGCTCCTCGAACGCGGTCCCTGGTCAAAACTGCCTCCAATTGAGAAAGTCGCAACGACAGCAGTCCCTGCCGCCAGCCCGGAAACGGATGCCGGCAAGGAAATTCAGGAGCAAGCCGAAGCTGCGGACAACTCCCTGCCATGGGTCCCGGGTTCAGCCGCGATTCTTGGAGTGGTGGCCTTCCTCTTTATTTTGATGCTCTCCATCACCGCGTTCCCGGAAATCATCGGTCGAGCGCCCACGCCGGACCAGGCGGTCCACTCGTTTCCATTGCGGCTGATCGATGCACTCTCGCTCTTGGCCATACCGTGGTTGATTTTTCTCTTTCCGCTTTATGCGGCTTTGCGGCGCATTCCGGTTTACGACGAGTTTGTTGAAGGAGCCAAGGAAGGCTTCCAGGTCGTCATCAGGATCCTGCCTTACATCGTGGCCATGCTGGTGGCGGTGGAAATGTTCAAGCAGGCGGGAGGCCTGGCCCTCCTCACCTCGATACTCAGCCCGATCACGAGCCTCCTCCACTTTCCGGCGGAGTTGGTGCCCATCGCCTTGATCCGCCCCTTTAGCAGCGGTGCCGCGCTCGGTCTGCTGACGGATTTAGTGACCAATCCCGCTTATGGCCCGGACAGCCTCATCGCCCTGACGGCGGCAACTTTCTACGGCTGCTCGGAAACGACCTTCTACGTCATTGCAGTCTACTTCGGTTCGGTCGGGATCAAGAAGACGCGCCATGCCATACCGGCGGGGCTGGTCGCCGATGTCGTCGGGCCGATTGCCTCCGTCATCATCTGCCGCGCCGTATTTGCCTGATCAGCAATTGCAACGACCATGCCTGAAAATACCCATTCTCCCCGCGTAATCGTCATTGGCAGCGCCAATGTCGATTTGGTCATGAACCTGGCGGCGCTCCCTGCTCCTGGGGAAACGCTCGGTGGTGGAAAATTTCGTCAAACTTTCGGCGGGAAGGGGGCCAACGCGGCTGTCGCGGCGGCGCAGGCGGGGGGCGATGTCGCGCTGATAGGCTGCGTCGGCTGCGACTCCAACGGCGCGGACATGCTGGCCAATTTGCGCGCGAAGAAGGTCGAGACGACTTTCATCGAGGAGCATGCCTCCGCACCTACCGGAGTCGCGTTCATCTTCATCGATGACCACGCGCAAAACATGATCGGGGTGGCGGCAGGAGCAAACGATGAAGTTGGGGCAGCACGACTGGACACTCTGTGCGAGTACTTGCAGGGCGCCGATATCGTCGTCGTCCAAAATGAAATTCCTTCCGAAACCGTGGAACACCTGCTGGAACTGGCCGATGAACTGGGATTGCGCGTGCTCTACAATTGCGCGCCGGCGAGAACAGTTCCGGCCCGGTTATTAAACTCTGTCGAGTGGCTCGTGCTGAACGAATCGGAAGCCACGGTGATTTCAGGCCGTACCGTGGTCACGCCGGAAGAGGCCGAAGCCGCCGCCTGCGCCTTGCTGGAACAGGGTGTCAAAAATGTCCTGGTCACGCTTGGCGCGGAAGGGGTCGTTTGCGTTACCAAAAAGGGGAAAGAAATTTTCCACATCCCCGCTTTCAAGGTGAAGGCGATTGATACCGTGGGCGCGGGCGATACGTTTTGCGGAGTCCTGGCCGTGGCCTGCGGCGAGGGCCGTCCCCTGGCCGAGGCGGTGCGGTTTGCATCGGCAGCTGCTGCGATCGCTGTCACGCGGGCAGGAGCTCAAAATGCGGCTCCCGGACGCGAGGAGATCGACTCGTTCCTCGATAAAGCACGAACCGCCTGATCAGGCAGGATCGCGCTCCGATCAAGGTGGAAGCAGGAGCTTATCGTCGAAGCGAACCAGCAAATAGCCAACGATATTCATGCCCAATTGCTGCGCAGCCAGGCAGCTCTTGATGTTGAAATTGCGATAAAAGATGGATGATTTTTCGAGGAAATACATCGGCGTGAAGAGAGTTCCCGGAGGAATGGGCCGGTAGGTGTGGAAATCCTTGGTATCGTCCGGAGGCAAAATGCGCATCTCCATCATGTCGCCGTAATCATTCGGCGTGTAGAGGATCGCGAGCTTGCCATCGATATCGAGGTGCTCGATCGGTTCCGCATAGTAATTCATGCCGGTCGGCATGACGGTAATGGGGAACCAGCTCTTGGTATAAATCTCCTCGGTCATGGCGTAGGGGACGAAATTTTTGTCCGCATCCGGGACCACCCGCTTCATTTCCCGACGGAAGGCGACGTCGAAGCGGGAGCCGCGACCGGCCAGCGAATTGTCGCCCCAGATGGCCCCGCCGACCTGAAGGTACTCGCGCAGGTTCTGGATTTCGGTGTCGGTCAGCTTGAAGTCCTTGTGGCCGGTGAAGAAGACAAACGGAGGCTTTTTGGCGAGGAGGTCCGGTCCGCCGATGCTCAACGGCTCGGGAACCACCGAACCGGTGATCTTGCCATGGCTCCAGTCATTGATCTTGGCCACAAGGTTGGGCAGGCTGCCGGAGTCGATCTTGCCGTCGACAATCTTGACATTGCAGTTCCAGTCACCATCCGCATAAGAGGCCAGGAAGACGGGAAATTTCGCCACAATATTGCGGGGGTCTCCGCCAGACTGCATGATATCGCTCTGGCTCCGGCCCCAGCCCTGCACCGTCTTGCTGATGCTGGCCAGGCGCATTTGCAGGTTGTTCGGGGTCACCGGCGCGGGCGCAGTCAGCTTCTGTTGCACTGTGTCCGGCGTGGTCGTATGGGTGAAGTCGGGCAGCGGAATGCTGAAAGTCGGGGTCGGGCTGCTCGTGGTGATGGTCGGGGTGGGGGGAGCTACAGTATGGGTGGGCACCGTCACCGACGTAGGTGGTGGGGGAGGTGGTGGCGGGGGGGCCGCGGGCACGTAGGTCTGCGCGAATTCATCCTGGGGCGCATGGTAAGCTGGGAAGATGATCCAGGTGGCCACCATCAAGAACAGGATCAGATGGAAAAGCAGGGCGGCGAGGAAGAAACCGGAATGGAAGAAACGATCGGACCAATGCTTCCGGTCTTCTTCAGACAGCTTCGGCTTGGTCTTCGCTGGGGGCGGTTCGAGGGTCGCGGTAGCCATGGGATCAATCTCCGGGTGAGCCGAAGGCGAGGTTCTTCACCCCGGCCGCGGCGCAGGCGTTGAGGACGTCGATGACGCGCTGATGCCGTGTGCTGCGCGTCGGGGTGATGACAAAGGGCTTGGTCGGCTCCGATTTGATCATGGCCTTGATGCGGTCGACCGTTTCGGGCAGCGCATGGTTGTCGGGAGTATCGGCGGACACACTGTTGATGCTGACCTGTCCGTCGGTATCGATGCTGATCGTGGCCGGGACCTGGGACCCCGGTTGTCCGCCGGGCAACTGCGTGGTGAGGTTCGTCTCATGCTTCTGCGCACCGGCCGAGACCATAAAGAAGAGCAGGAGCACGAACAAAATATCGAGCATCGGTGCTATCTGGAAGCCATGATCGCCATCTACACTACCTGCCATAATAGTCCTTTAATTGGAAGCTGCCGCCGCGCCATCGGCGGCCCCATGTTTGTTGGGATTGTTAATGACGGAAAAAGTGACGGTGCCGATGCCTGCCGCCGCGCACGCATTCATCAAATCCGCAACATTACTATACTGCACATCCTGGTCCGCGCGAATGAGGACCTCCATCTTCGGGTCCTTGGCCCCCCTCGCGGCCAGCGGAGTTGTCAGGGCATCCGCGGTCGCGTAAAGGGCGCCATCCATGATGAAGCTGGCCGTTGTGGAAGCTTTGTCCCACTTCACGTTGACGGTGACCGTATGCTGTTGTTTGCCCTCCGGCTTCTTGCCGTGGTCGGCTTCGGCCAGCACAAGATTGGGGTCCTTTTTTAACACTTCGGTGGAGGTGATGGCCATGAAAAAGAGCATCAACACAAGCAACACGTCGACCATCGGTGCGACCTGGAATTCCGGGTCGGGGTCCTGTTCGTTGCGCCTGCGTTTGCGCTGACGTTTGATGCTCGCTGAGGCCATGACGGTGAAAACGGAAGTTGCTTAGCTGCCCCAATCCAGGACGGTGCCGCAATTCGGGCACGGTGTCGTGCCGACCGTGATGGGAGCGTTGCAGGAGGGACAATTGGTGGTGATGGTGCGGGAAACCTTCTGCGAGACACCGGCGCGAGCCGAGCGGGTCTTGCCGCTCTGGTCGGTCGAGAAGTTCTCGCCGATCTTCACGCCGGAGAGCTGGTCGTAGGGGATTTCATCCAGCAAGCGGTAGACTTGGGACTCGGCGTAGAGGATCGCGTTCTGCGCGCGTGAGCGCAAAATGTAGTAGAAGACGAAGGCCGGGACGGCGACAACGAGGCCCGACATCGTGGCGACCAGCACCTCACCGATGTTTTCGGCCAGCTTTGACGGATCGGTGATGCCCTGGGAACCCAGAGTCTTGAATGCCTGGATCATGCCCCAGACCGTACCAGTCAACCCGACCATCGGCGCGACCACCCCGATCACGGAGAGGTAGGTGGTGTTGGTCTTGAGCTCGGTCGATTCACGGACAGCGGTTTCCTCCACGGCGAACTCGACGGCGTCCTTGTTGCGGCCGATCCGTTCCAGGCCGGCGGCGAGAACGGAGCTGAGGAAGCAGCGGTTGGTTTTGCAGATGTTCCAGCCTTCCTGATAGTTGCCGGTGCCGAAGGCTTCGCGCAAGCGGGCGATCAACGCGGGCGGGGCGAGCTTGGCGGCGCGCAGGATATAGAATCCTTCCGCGGTGAACCAGACGAGACAGACCGAGGCGGCACCGAGAATCCACATGACGAATCCGCCCTGGGCCAGGAAGTCCGCCGTAGTGGTGGCCTTGGTGACCTTGGGAGGAGTCCCCGCATCGGCTGCTGCGGCAGGGGCAGCCGCAGGCGCTGCTGCGGCGGGAGCGTCCTGGGCCGGCAATGGGGTGAGAACAAGAGAGACGGCCCAAAGCGCAAAAACGACTAAGCCGGTCCGGAGGATGTGGGGGATGGATTGCATGAATGATGATTTATCGAGGGTCAGACTAACGTCGGGGTGAAGAAAATAGTCAGGGAACTCCCACGCCGGGATTGGCTTCACGGAGTTTCTTGGCCAACTGGCCTGCTTTATCGGCGAGGGCCGGATTTTGGTAATAAAGAGTCGTGACGGTCAGATAGGCTTCCAAGGCATGCTCAAGGTCCTTCTTGGCTTCCAACGCCTGGCCGTAGACCAGGAACACATTGGCGTACAGAGCACCGTCCGAGGGCGAGGGGGCCACATCCTGGTTGGCCTTGTCGACGATCGGCTTCACCGCGGTGATGGCTTCGTCGATCTTTCCCTGCTGCAGGCTCATATCGGCTTTGCCTGCGATCACGTAAGCGTCATAGGCGCCACCGGGATAGAGAGTCCCAATCTGGGTATATAGCGCGAGGGCCTTGTCGGACTGGCCGAGCGCCCCGTACGCCCCGGCAAGTTGGACCATGGCACCGGGAACCCAATCGGCGGGGAGTCCCGCATATTGTTTCACGATGGGCTCAAGGGCGGCAACGATATCGGCGGGCGCGGCAGAGGCCGAGCTCACTTTCGCGACACCTTCGGGGGTCGGCATCTTGATCGACTGGATGTCGGTGAGGTAATAGGGCAGCTTGACGGAGCCTCCGTTGGGAGCTGGTTTCTGGAACATGACTTGTCCATTCGCCACGCTCAGGATTTGTCCGGTGATGACCGTGCCGTCTTTTTTGGTGATGGTGTCCTCCGCCAGGGAGGGTCGCAACGTGACCATCAACGCCAACGCGGCCAGCCCGGTCAGCTTGAAAAGTGCTCGATTTGATAAAACGCCAATCGCCATCAATGTTATTTAGTACTCTTTGAGGCCGCGCCGTCAATTGAAACGCAACTTTTTTACAAAATAGTTGTTAAAAACGTTTCGCAGGAAGCCCCGTCCATGCATTAATCCGGCGTTGCACCAAACGCTGGTGCGGGGGCTAAATATACCGTTTATGATACTCGTTACGGGGGGAACCGGTTTCGTGGGGCACGAAGTGGTGGGCGAATTACTTGCCTTGGGCCAGAAGGTACGCCTTTTGGTGCGCGATCCCAAGCGTGCGCATCGGTTTGCTGGCGATCCCCGGGTTGAATTGGTCCAAGGGGATGTCCTGAATCCGGAAACACTACCGGCCGCGATGGCGGGTGTACAGGCGGTGATCCATCTGGTGGGCATTCTCGTCGAGACGCCGCGGGTTTCCTACCAACAGGCGCACGGCGAAGCCACGCGTAATCTGCTGGCGGCGGCGAAGAAAGCCGGCGTGACGCGCTGGCTCCAGATGAGTGCGGCAGGGACGCGGCCCTATGCGAGTTCGGAATACCATCTCACAAAGTGGGAGGCTGAGGAACTGGTCCGGCAGAGTGGTTTCGATTGGACCATTTTCCGGCCTTCGCTGATCTACGGCTACGATGAGCGTGATCGGTTGTTCAATCTATTGCGGACGGTGCTTTCATGGCCGGTCAGCTTTTTGCTGCTCCATTCATTCCCGTTGCTGGACGGAGGCCGGCCTCTTGTCCAGCCGGTCAGCGTGCGCGAAGTGGCCCGTTGTTTTGCGCATGGCCTGTCGAAGCCGGCAAGCATCGGGCAGACTTACGACCTTGTCGGGCCCGTTCCGCTATCGTGGCGCGAGATGGTTGGCAAGATCGCTGCGACCCTCGGCCTGAAGGCGGTTTACGAGGAGATTCCGCTGTTGCTGCTCCTGCGCAAGCTGCTGTGGCTTTCGATCCTTTTCATTCCCTGCCTCGTTGTCATCGGGATGGTGTGGGACAAGGTAAGTTTATTGAGTGCTGAAATCGTTGCCGGGTTATGGGCAGTATTGGTGGTGGTGGCCAACCGCTGGACGGACGTCATCCTGTTCAATGTCCCGGGCGAGCCGATCCGGATGGCCAGTGAAGGTTTCGATGTCTTTGCCCCCCAGGGGCTGCGCTTCAGCGGCCTGCTGAAAATGTCCGCTGAGGACAACATCGGTGATCCTCGGCCTGCCGCAGAAACGTTTGATTATCAACCAGAAAGCTTCGAACAGGGCCTGGCCCGGATCTACGGTTCCAAAGCGAGATTGTAACAAAGATGTGATACTTGGTAAGTTGCCAGAGACGGCTGACGGGCTATTCTTTTCGGTTCACCCGAATAGCCCTCTTTTCCCAGTATGTTCCGCTTACTCTTCTTTTGCCTGGCCTTACTTTGCGGCGGAATGAATTCCCGTGCCGGCGTTGCCTCCTACACTGAGCGGGGGAAGGTCGATTTTGACCAGGCGTTGCAACTGCTCAATCCCTACGGAACCTGGGCCAAGATCGATGGGCAGTGGGCCTACACGCCGCTGGACCACGAGGCGCCTTACACCAACGGCCGGTGGCTTTATACCGAGTATGGTTGGTACTGGAAAGGCAACCATGCCCATAGCTGGTTGACGGAACATTACGGATACTGGAAGCGGGGTCCCGATAAAGTGTGGGTCTGGTATCCGGGGCCTGACTGGCTGTCGGAAATTGTCGAATTTCGCGCCACCAAGACCCACATTGGGTGGCGGAGCGGGGCCGTCGACCGGAATGGCGAGTACATCGAGTCGCCCGACGACCGTTATGCCAAGGGGGACGAATGGACTTTCGTCACCAAGGAGCAATTCGCCGGGCCGATTACGCCCGGGATGGCGGCCAAGCCGGACGCGGCAATGCGACTCCTGATTGATTCGACCGACTGCATGCACGCTTACCTGACTTACCGGCCGATCGACCGGCCGGGGCCCCACCCGGCCGATTTCATCGCGCTCAACAAGGACGGCGGGATGTTTTCTCCGCAGCAAAATCAGGAAGTGCCCGCAAGTCCATTCCGTCCGGGACTGGCACCGATCGTGGTGACGACGAATGCCCCGACCGCCAAGACGACAGGCACCAACGCGCCGGCCCTCGTCGGGATGGGAGCCGATTCCGACACGCAAATCGACAAGCGCCAGGTGAAGTATTGGATCACCATGAGCCTGCCCACCTACTGGACGCCGCGTCCCGCTGACGCGAAACCGGAGGAAATTTACATCTACCGGCCCGACTTCTTTCAGGATGGCGACGGTATTGCCCGCCGTATCACGGTCTGGTTCAACCCGAGTGCCAAGACTTCCCTGAAGGATATCTTCGCCCAGAGCGCCGCGGAGACGAAGGCGACCGAGGCCGCTCCGGCCCAGCCGGCAACTCCCGCCAAGGCGGCTGATCCTTTTCGCAGTCCGCTCGATGCTCCTTTCCACCCCTCGCAAGTGCAGAATGCCCCGGGCGAAGCCAATTCCAGCTCGACGAACGCTCCCAGCGGCCTGGTTTCGCCCCCGAAGAAAAAGTAATGGCCGATAGGCCGATCCTTCGACAGGCTTGGCTGATGACAAGAGTGATAAATGAAAACTGAGAGGCCATCAGTCATCCCGCCTTCATTCATTGTGATCGGTGCCCAGAAGTGCGGCACATCGGCTCTTTTCAAGTACCTGTCCTGCCATCCGCAATTGCGGCCGCCATCGACCAAGGAAATCGACTTTTTTAACTGCAATTCGCGGTATCGCCAGGGAACGGAATTCTATCATTCCTATTTTCCACCGGCATCACGGGAGAACGAGGGGAAACAGTCTTTCGACGTTACACCAGGATACTTTGGGAGCGCGGCACTGGCGGCCTCGCGGATCCATCGCTACGATTCGAAGATCAAGCTGGTTCTCCTGCTGCGCGACCCTAACGCCCGGGCCTTTTCCGCCTGGCAAATGTACCGTAAATTTTATGCGGCCAATCCGAACTGGTTTTTTGATTGGGTCAAAATGTGTGACGAAAACCTGCCCCGGGAGTTTTTTATCGCCCGGCCTGCGACCTTCGGTAAATCTTTTGAGCGCGATCTGGAGGACGAAATCAAGGCGGTGGAGGACGGTAGAACGATCGAAATGCCGATCCTGCTCCTGGGCCAGTACTACGACCTGTTGTCGTTTTTTTTGAAATACTTTTCGAGGGAGCAGCTCCTCCTCATCGCGACAGAACGAATGGAGGCCGATACGATTGGCGCACTGAAGAAAATTGAAACCTTCGCGGGCTTGGAACCGGGTGACTGGAACCAAAATAAAACCGCGCCCCACTTCACCGGAGATTATGACGAAGCCCTTCCTGATCTGGCCCAGTCCCTTTTAAATGACTTCTATCGGGACCAGATCAAGCAATTGAGCTCGGTCCCGGGATTGGATCTGCCGTGGATGGCAGGGAAATCAGCAGCGACCTGAGTTTTTCTGTCCCGCATGCCTGCCGAAAAAGCGACGTTGAGGATATTTGGTGCGGCTGTTAACGTAAGATAGGGCCGGAAGTTTTTCTGGCTTCGACCCCATTCCTATTTTGGACACCTCACCCATTCTCTACGAATCCCATTCCCATACCCCTCTGTGCAAGCATGCGAGTGGAGAACCCGGCGATTATGCCAAGATAGCGGAGCAGCGCGGGCTCAAGGGCCTGATTGTGACCTGTCATTGCCCGATGCCGGACGGGTATTCCTCACATATCCGGATGTCTCCGGGCCAATTCGATGACTACATTGCACTGGTCGCCAAAGCCACCGAGGCCTGGCGGGGCAAGGTCGATGTGCTTCTGGGACTGGAGAGCGATTATATTCCCGGTGCGGAGGCCTGGCTGAAGGAATTGCACGCACGGGCCGAGTTGCACTATGTCCTGGGTTCCGTGCATCCGCAGGTGGGAGAGTATCGGGCCATCTATTTCACGGGCGATCCAGTGGAATACCAGCGCACCTATTTTACCCATTTGGCACAGGCGGCGGAATCGGGCCTCTATGATTGCCTGGCGCACCCGGATCTCATCAAGAACGAGAGTCCGGCGGACTGGAACCTCGAGGCGATGCTGCCGCATATCGGGAAGTGCCTCGACCGGATCGCAGCCACTGGCATCGCGATGGAGCTGAACACCTCCGGCGCGCTGAAGGCCATCCCGGAAATGAATCCCGCCCCGGCCATCCTGCGGGAAATTCATCAGCGCAATATTCCTGTGGTCCTGGGAGCGGACGCACATGTTCCTTCCCGGGTGGCGGACCGATATGAAAAGGCGCTTGGCCTGCTGCAGGAGATAGGCTTCACCTCGGTCAGTTGCTTTCGCGAACGCAAGCGTTACGAGATTCCCATCGCGCAGGCACAGGCCAGCCTTCAACCGGTCAAAGAGTAAGGAGCACCTGAACTTATCGACAAGATCAGGGCGTCTGCCTTTTAATGGACGGGACTTTCTCTTTTTGCAGATGTCTTACTTTCGTTTTCATCTTCTTTTCAACCTTCCGCCGCTGGTTTTGCTGACGGTCCTGAACGCGCAATCGACGTGGACCCGGGGAGAGATGCTCGCTTTTGGCTGGGTCCTGGTCGCGGTGATGGTCTTCACGACGCCTTGGGACAACTTCGCGGCCAAGTGGGGCATCTGGGGTTTTCCGCGGGAGAAATACAGCCTGCGCCTCGGCTATTTGCCGGTGGAGGAATATGCATTTTTCGTCCTGCAAAGCGTGAACGTGATGCTGACCGTGCGGGCGCTATTCCATTTCTGTCCCGATTGGCTCACGGGTCAGGAAACCGGCGTCGATACCTGGACGCTGCTGTGCCTCGGGGTCTCCATCATTCCATGGGTGGTCATTGCGTGGCAATTGCGGTCGTTGCGGAAGAAGCAGGGACCGCGCGTGAATTATGCGATCCATCTCGTCTGGTTCCTGCCGGTGGTTTACGCGCAATGGATCCTGGCGCCGCCGCTTTTCCTGGGCCACTCGGGCCTGCTCTCGCTGGTGATGGCGATCTTCGGCATCTACTATTCGCTCGCCGATTTCATCGCGGTGCGGGGAGGCACCTGGTTTTTCGATGAGAAGCAAATCACCGGCTTCAAGATCGCAGGCATATTGCCTTGGGAGGAGGTCGCCTTCTTTTACCTGACCACGTTGCTCGTGGCGCAGAGTTACCTGCTGCTATTGCCGGCTGATTTGCGCTGAAGAATTCCTCCCTCGACAAGACGGGGATGCCGAGCAAATTGTTTCCTTATGAAACGAGTGACCATCGTCGGACTGGGAATCATTGGCAGCGCTTGGGCAAAGAACCTGCATACAGACGGCCTGACGGTCCGCGGCTGGAACCGTACGCCGAAGGAACTTCCCTTTTACGAGGCGGACCTGGGCCGCGCGGTCGCCGACGCGGAGATGATCATCATCGTGGTGGCGGATCCGCCTGCGGTACAAAGCCTGCTTAACGAGATCGTGCCGCGGCTGAAACAGGGGCAGATGGTGGTCCAGTCGAGTACGATCTCGGCGCAGTGGTCGAAGCAATTCGCCCAACAAGTCGAGGCCACGGGCGCGATCTTCCTTGAGGCGCCCTTCACGGGCAGCAAACCGGCGGCAGAAGCGCGCAAGACAGTCTTTTATCTCGGTGGCACTCCCGAAGCGGTGGAGAAGGCGCGACCTACTCTCGCGCGATTGAGCGCCCATATCCTGCACATTGGCGCGATGGGTACGGCCTCTTCCCTGAAACTGGCGATGAACCTCAATATCGCGGTCATGGCGGAGGCATTGAGCGAAAGCCTTACCCTGGCCCGGGCGGAAGGGATCTCCGACGATACGTTCTTTGAGGCGCTCCACCTCAACGTCGGGCGGTCCGGCTTTTCTGACCTGAAGGAGCCCAAATTCCGCGAAAAGGATTTTGCGCCCCAGTTTTCACTGAAGCACATGGACAAGGATTTGCGATTAGCTCTGGAGACCGCCGGGAAGCTCGATTTACCTGTCACGAAAGCTCTTAAGTCATTTTATAACAAAGGAATAGAGAGTAAGTTCGGTGACGATGACTTTGTCGGAATGATCCGCGGATTAGCTAAAGCGTAAAAAAACGTAAAATAATCGCTAATATTTTGAACATTGCCTCCACTACAGGGTCTTACCCTATGTAAGTTTCATTCATTCTCCTCCTAGATCAGGCGGTTACCCTTTCAGGGTAACCGCCTGATCGCTTTTTTGGGTCAGGTTATTCCCCGCGATAAACGCAACGCGCGCGCGGGGTTTCGTGGAGAACGATTTCGTAAAGGCCTGGCAACTTGTCGGTGAGTTTCTCCCAGAACCAGCGGGACATGAGTTCGATGGTCGGGTTTTCGAGGCCGATAATGTCGTTGAGGTAGGCGTGGTCGAGTTGCTCGATGATGGGGCGCATTGCATCGGAGATGGCGGCATGGTCATAGAAAATCCCGGTCGCTTCGTCGACGGGACCACGCACCGAGATGGTGATTTTGAAGCTGTGGCCGTGGATGTTGCGGCATTTGTGGCCGGCGGGAAACTGGGGCAGCGCCTGGGCCGCCTCGAACTCGAAATCCTTGGAGAGAATGATGGTCATAGGTTCCATGAGGATGAAACTCCGCCTGCGCGGGATTGTCGAGGAATTGATGGAGGAAGCTGGATTGCGGGCTGGAATTCGGAGCGGAACTTTGCCTTAATGCGGCACCTATGCCCGCCCTCGACAAACCGCTCCATGAACTCCGCGAGTATCGCGGAATCAACCCCCGCCCCCACGATTTCGACGCCTTCTGGGACAAGTCCCTCAAGGAACTTGATGGTATCAAACCGAACATTGAGCTGAAACCGGTCGATGTACTGGGGAACTGCAATGCGGAGCTTTTCGATCTCTATTTCACTGGTGCGGGTGGGGCGCGGGTCTACGCAAAATATCTCCGGCCCAAGGGCGCGAAGAAGCCGGGCCCGGCGGTCATCCAATTTCACGGTTACAGCGGCAGCAGCGGCGATTGGGCGGACAAGCTCAACTACGTCAACGAGGGCTTTGCGGTGGCGGCGCTCGATTGCCGCGGGCAGGGCGGATTAAGCGAGGACAACTCGCAGGTCGTCGGCAACACAAAGGAAGGCCATGTCATTCGTGGTCTCGACGGTCCGCCGGAAAAGATGCTCTATCGCCAGATCTTCCTCGATACGGCGCAGCTGGCGCGCATCGTCATGGCGCAGCCGGAAGTTGATCCGAAACGGGTCGGCTCGATGGGCGGATCGCAAGGCGGGGCGCTGGCAGTGGTCTGCGCGGCTTTGGAGCCACGTATAGCCCGGACGGTCTCGGTGTTCCCATTCCTGTCCGATTACCAGCGCGTCTGGGAGATGGACCTGGCCAAGGATGCCTATCAGGATATCAAACAATACTTCCGTCGATTCGATCCATTGCACGAACGCTTTGAGGAAACCTTTACGAAGCTGGGCTATATCGATATCCAGCACCTCGCGCAAAGGATCCAGTCGGAAGTGCTGATGGGCATCACGCTCATGGACAACATCTGTCCGCCTTCGACCCAGTTCGCGGTCTACAACAAGATCACTTCCAAGAAGGACTCCGTCATCTACCGGGACTTCGGCCATGAAGGGCTGCCGCTTTTCAATGACCGGATCTTCCGTTTTATGATGGGACTGAAGGACTAGCCATGGCGTTCAGGGCGACGGATGGCGCAGGGGATCATGCCTCTGGTGAGGCAGGCGCTTGTTCAGGGCCTGACTCGCTCGCCGCGTGATATAAACTGTGAGGACGATCGTCGCCATCAGGCCCAAGCCCTGGAGGAACCACATCATCCGGTGATGTCGCTGGGCTTCCTCGGACATCGCGCTCATCGAAGCGAGATTGCCGACCAGTGTTCCCAGATAAACGTAAACGCAACTGGCAGGCAGCCCCCCCAGAAGCGTGGCCGGGAGAAATTTACGGGCGGGAATCCGGGTCAAGCCGAAGGCATAATTGACCAGGCTGAACGGCATGATGGGGGAGAGGTGAGTCAGGCAAACGATTCGCCAGCCATCCTGTTCGACGGCGATGCCCAGGTCGTTCATGGTGGGATTTCGCGCGAAGAAGCGCGTGGCCCAGCCGCGCAGGAGATAACGGGTGATCAACAGGCTCAAGAGAGCGCTCAGACCATTTCCGACGATGGCGAGCAGGAGACCGCCCCAGAAACCGTAGATCGCACCAGCGCCAAACGAGAGGACGGAACCGGGAATGAAAAAGAGACAGGCCACGGCGTAAACGACAACGAAAACAAGCCAGCCACTTTCTCCCGCAGCCTGAATCGCGAGCATCCAAGTGGAGACATGCTGGTACCAACTTGAGCTCATGCCTTGAAACAAAAGCGGGAAAAAGACTTTCTGTCATGTTTAAGTTGCAGAAGTTTTTTTGAGGACGAAACAGCGTGGGAAAAGGGAGGCAGAAAGATTGATGTAGCGTTTATCCGTTGTTGAATTAAGTTGACCCACTTGCCATTTTTCAAAGCAGTAGTAAAAGTAATTCTCTAGGTATTGTCGAGTTAATGAAGGTGGCTCAGGGTGTTGGGCTAAGGTATGCCGAGGCTTGCCATAAGAGGCTCGGACGGTCTAAATTCAGCGTTACTTTATGAGTCGAATCATTCCTGCTTTTTCGTCAAGCGCAAGCCATGGCCGGAGGAAGGTTTTCCCTTGGGCATTTCTTGTTGCCAAGCAGGCTCAGATCAACCGGCTTTCAAGGGTAGTATCGCCATGGGACAGATTTGCTGCTATGCTGGGGGCTACTGTGGAACCTTGGGGAAGGCCTGCAACATTGCGTTCGTGCAAATCTTGACCCACTGTCTTTGTCTTCGTTGAAATGTACATTAACCTCAAACTGTTTTTTAGAGCGCAGTACCTGACGCTGTTCAAGATGCCGTTCCGGCTGCGGCGCTGGGCATTTGTGTTCTTTTTTACGGCGCTTTATTGGGTGATGTGGTTCCTCGTGGCCTTTGGTCGGATGCTCGATTACGTCCTCTATCCGGGAATTCGCAAGCAGGAGGTCATCGAGCCGGTTTTCATCATTGCCCCTCCCCGCAGCGGAACGACCCTGACGCAAAAGCTCATGGCGCTTGACGAGGAACGCCTCGTCCACGCCAAGCTTTACCAGACGATTTTTCCCGCGGTCTGTTACCAGCGCCTCTTTGATTGTTTTGCCTGGCTCGACCAGCGGATCGGGCATCCCATGGGCAAAGTGTTGGGCTGGGCAGAAAAGAAATTCTTCGGCGGCTGGGACGACATGCACAAGCTGCGCCTCGACCAGCCCGAGGAGGATGACGGCTTTTTCGTCTACAGTTTCGTTACCGAGGCCATCTATCTACTCTTCCCCCATGTGGACGAGCTTTGGGAAGCGGGTTTCCCCGACGCGCTGGCCCCGGAGGACCGCCGCAAGTTGATGGCCTATTACCGCAGCTGCCTCCAGCGCCAGCTCTACGCCAACGGTCCGGACAAGACGGTGCTTTCGAAGGCAACGCAGTCCTCCGGTGCGGTCGAGTCGCTGCTGGAAGAATTTCCCGACGCGAAGTTCATCACCATCATCCGGCATCCGTACCAATCGGTGGCATCGCACGTGAGCGTGTTTTACCCGGTCTGGTGCACCCACTCGCCTGATATTGCAAAGGACGGTCCTGTTTCGAAATCCTATGCGCGGCTGGCTGTGAAATGGTTCCAGCATCTCTACGAATTCCGCTCGAAGGTGAACCCGAGCCAGTACTATTGCATCGATTACCGCGACTTGACGCGTGACCCGAAAGAAACGCTGGAGCGGCTTTATCAACACTTCGGATGGACGATGAGCAACGCCTATCGCGCCAAGCTGGAAGAGGCGACAAAGCGCGAAGCCAGGTACGAAAGCAAACACCAGTATACTCTGGAGGAGTTCGGTCTTTCGAAGGAATGGATCGAGGAAGAGCTGGGGCCGCTCCTGGACCATTACTCGCTGGCGCGCTGAGTCTGTCCGGGGCCGAAACGCCAGAAGCCGACGTGCAGCAGGCCGATTAAAATCAGCAGCAAACCATTGGCCACGATCGCAGCGAGAACAGGCGTATCGCCGAAGCTTTCGATTGCGACCAACAAGGCGAGCGCGATGTTGCGGTTGCCTGTGCCCAGTCCGATGACACGCCGTGCATTGCGGTCCGGGCCCCCCAGGGACTGGCCGAGCAGGATGGAAATTTCGCACAGGACAGCCATGACGAGCAGGGGTACCCACCCGGTGGTCAGGATGAGACGCCACTCGGTCATGGTCACGTAGGCGAGTGAGAGGGCCCCGGTAAATTCGGCCACCATCTCGACCGGACGCAGGCCGCGGCGGCTGAGCTGGGGCGCAAAATGGTTGAGGGCCATGCCAATGCCGAGAGGCAGGACGATGGTGGCAAGAAGGGTCAGGAGAATCTCCAAGGTGTTGAATCGGATGGCGGCGGATTCGGGCATTCCCCGCAAGGCCAGCCCGACGACCAGCGGAGTGAAGAACACGCAAAGGAGCGGAAACAACGTCGACAACCCGGCGGCAAGGGCGAGATCCGCCCGTCCCATCCGTGCGAAGACCGGGACCACCGGAGCGAATGGAGCCGCGGACAACAGGACCATGCCCAGCGCGAGATCGGTTCCAAAACCGAACAACCTCGTTGCGGCCACGACGAGCGCGGGCACGACCATGAAATTGAGGATGATGATGAGCGCCAGTCGGCATTTTCGGACAGAGGCAACGACTTGAGTGACCGTCAGCCGAAGTCCGACGCCCAGTAGCAAACCGGCGAGAGAGCAGATAGTCAGTCCGCGAATGATCGTTTCAGCTTTCATCGAGAATTATCAGGGATCCGGATTGCCAGCCGGGACCTTGCGCTGGCCCTCACGATAGATTTGGCTCCATGGCTGTAAACAGAAATGAGACGGGAGGCCATCCGGCAGAAACTGTGGGCAAATTGCAACGGAGCAGCCACGGCAAGAAGGCACTTCGCAAAGGCTCGAGGATTGCCTCATTTTCTAAGTCACTTTACATTAGGAAATAATGACTTTGCTACGAGATGGCATGGCGGGTGCAATGACAGCGCATCACCAAACGGAGACCGGACCCCAAAGAGGCCGTTCTCGTCAATAAAAGGCATTATGGCTGCACAAATTCTCATCACTGGAGCGACAGGATTTATTGGACGTCAGTTGACCCGGGACCTTCTCGACCGGGGAGAAAATATCCGGATCCTGGCCCGGAGCGGCGCCAAGGCCCGGCAGCTTTTCAGCAAGGAAGTAGAAATTACGGTTGGTGACCTCAGCGATCCCGCCGCGATCGAGAAAGCCTGCCGGGGGATCGATATCGTCTATCATATCGGAGGAATCTATCGCTTTGGCTTGCGACATCGCCGGGAACTTTGGCGGATCAATGTCGAAGGCACCGAGCATCTTCTCCGTAGTGCAGCGGCGGCGCGGGTGGGCAAGGTGGTCCATCTCAGTTCCGGCGGCCTGATGCACAAGACTCGCGGCGAGGCGAGTTACTCGGGAGAACTGGACGAGAATGATTATCCGCTCAAGGCACCGGTTTTTTCCTCGTATAAATACTCGAAATGGCATGCTGAGCAGCGCGCACTGGCTTGGGCGCAACGGGGATTGCCCGTGGTCATCGCCAGTACCACCTGTCCCATCGGCAGCGGCGACGAGGCCCCCACGCCGACCGGGCAGATCGTGCGCGATTTTCTCCAGCAACGGTTCCCCTTTTATTGCCACACCGCGCTCAATTTCATCGACGTCCGGGACTTGAGCCAGGGGTTGCAGGCGGTGGCGCGCAGCGGCCAGAAGGGACGGCGTTACCTGCTTTCCCACGAAAACATGTGGCTCAGGGAATTTCTCGATCTTCTCTCGCAGCAGACCGGCCTGCCTGCACCGCGGTGGTGCCTTCCCAACTGGGCCATCCGTCTCGCAGGAATCGGGGGCGACATGGTGGAACTCGTCAACCCGCACAGTACGGGCGCCCGCGTTTGCCTGGAGACCGCCAGCCAGGCAAAGCAGGCCCGGTTTTTCAACAACGCGCGGACGCGGGAAGAACTGGACTGGCGGCCGCAACGGCCCGTGCAGGAAAGCATTCGCCAAGCCGTGGCTTGGTTCCGCGAGGAAGCCGAAATCGAAATGCCCGAGACAGCTCCAACACCTCTCGGGTCACCGGTCCGGTAGGATTACTTCCGCGGACAGGAAGGCAGCGGATTGGGCTTCGAGTGCCACATGAGAGCACCTGCCGGTGCGGGAGGAACCTGGGGCGTCGGAAGATCCTTGTAGGTAAAAGGAACCGGATCGTAATAAGTCGGAGTGGTGGGATAGATGGAGGTCGGTCCGTGAGGCGCCGGGTAGTCCTTGAAGTGGAAATAGGCCGAGGGCTCGTCATCGCAGGCAAAAAGGCCCGAAGAAGAGACCATCAACACAGTTGCGATCAGGCATAGGCAGGACTTGGTCATAAGCACCTCCGAAAACGAAGTTAAAAACGTTAAAGCCATACTCGTCCATAAAGCGGACACGTCAATAATTTCCTTGTTACCGGAAACGACAAGAGGCGGAGAAGCTTAATTTGCTTGCCCCTATGTCGGGGAGGGGCAAAATGCGCGTTACGCAATCGCCGTCCAATAAGCATTGGAAGTCATCTGGTATTTAGGAGCTGTGGCCGAGTGGCTGAAGGCGATGGTTTGCTAAACCGTTGTACGACCTTAAAATCGTACCGAGGGTTCGAATCCCTCCGGCTCCGCTTTTCTTTTTGTTGATTTCCAAGGATTTAGAATCAGCGAAAAATGGACCCTTTCTGGAATCACATTTCAGGCTCAGTCATTCGATGGAACAGCGCCATCGCTTCCCAGTCTCTTCGCTGAAACGGATTTTGCAGTCTAAAAATTTCTCGATGGTCTGGGCGTTGGTCGCGCAATGGCTTGATGGTTGCGTGGAAATGAACTCGCCGCCTCGCGCGAGGGCCATGGGGAGCAACAATTGATCGGCCAGGTATTCACCCACCACCGAGCCTGAAGCCACGTAGGCCCGGTGCGCTTCCACTAGGTGCCGCACCACCGTCTCCGCGGCGACCCCCTTTTCCCCGAAACTCGTGATGACCTCCGACACATGTTCGTGCTCGCGCTCCAGGACGATGACGTTGCCGGGCCCCGGCGATTCCGGAAAATCGGTATGCACCAGGATGTCGGTGGGTGGAAAATATTTTGTCAGCAACGTCTTTTCCCTCAGGCCGATTTCCTTGAACAAATGGGCCAGGTAAATGTGAATACGGTGGTGCCGCAGCAATCCTGTCTCCAGCAGCGAAAGCTGTTTCAATTTCTTGACCGGGGTAATGCGGGCGCTGAACTCCCCGCCCCCGGCCGGATAGAACCCGGGCGTGACCAGCTTCAACTCCAGGCCCACGCCCATCTTGCGCAGCTGGGGTGCCAGGCAGCGGTCCATGAAATCGAACGACGGGGCAAAGGGATTGTGGGTTCCTCCCCGGCAGTGCACGGTCGTCGACTCCGCCTTCAGCAGCATTAAGGCCGGCAGGACCGTTTGCAGGACCAGCACGGCACTTCCCGCTGTTCCAACGGTGAAACCGTAGCCTCCCGGGTTCACCTTTCCCGGTTCGAAGACCAATTGCCGTGATCCAGCCTCTGCTCCGGAAACGGTGGCATCGCTGATCGCCTCTGCCGCCTGGATCGCCGTCAAATGCTGCCGCAGAATCCCCGATTTTTTGCGCCCGGCTCGAATCTGGGTCATTCGGAACGGCTGCCCCGTGCAGAGCGATAGCGCCAGCGCCGTGCGCAGGATCTGGCCACCACCTTCTCCCTGGGAACCGTCGAGTTGGATCATTGGGTTACGCCGCTCCCTTCAGGCTGTCGTCGGAGTCCTTGATCACAAAGCGCGCATCAAGCTTCGCGACGGTGCTGGCGAGTCCGGCGGCTTCCACCGAACGCAGCACTTCCTTGAAGTCCTTGTAGGCGGCAGGTGCTTCATCGATGGGGTAGAGACGGCAATTGGTCAGAATGTCGCGTTCCTCGAACGAGCGGTCGACGGTGGCTTGGTCGAGCGTACGCGCCGCCGCCTTACGGCCCATGGCGCGACCGGCACCGTGGTTGACGCTATAACAACTCTTCTCCGCACCCGCCTCGGCCACCATCACGACCGAGCCGTCCTGGGGATTTCCGGGCAGCAGGATCGGATGACCCGATTCGGCAAAGCGCGTTCCCTTCAGCCCATGATGGCCGGCGGGGAAGGCGCGGGTCGCACCCTTGCGATGCACCCAGGCGATTTGATTATTCACGACTTCCTGACGTGCGATGTTGTGGCTGATGAAGTAGACGAGATGCCCGGTCGTTCCCGGCAGAATTTCCTGGAACGCCTCGAGCACCAGCGCGTTGATCAGCAGGTGATTGATCGTGGCGAAGTTCGCGCCAAGCGACATGTCGTCGATGTAGTCGTTGGCCTCCGGCGTACCCAAGGGCGCATAGACGAGTTCGCGGTCCTCGCCGGGGAGCGGAATCTGCCACTTGGCAAACTTCTCCTGCAGCGTCTTGAACTGACCCGAGGCAAGATTGTGACCGAAACCGCGCGAACCGCAGTGGGACAGGAACGCCACATGACGGTCCTTCAGTCCAAACGTATCCGCGACACGGCGATGGCGTTCATCGTCACTCACATGCACGATCTCGCACTCGCCGAAATGATTGCCGCCACCATACGAGCCGAGTTGGCGCACCTTCTCGTCAAACTTCACGTAACCGTTGGGATTGATCCGGCTGAGCCGGGCCTCCAGTGCGGCGACGGAACCATCATGTCCGCGATGAAAGGCGTCCTCGCAGGCCTCCGCCCATTCGGGTGGGATTCCCAGCTCGGTGCACACGGCAGCTGCCGCGCCCTCCGTCACGACACGGCGGCCCACATCGTGGCCGACCGCGCGCGACTTCTTCACGGAACGTTGGCCGCGGCCCGCGCCCGTCGGGATGCGCTCGCCTATCGCATTGATGATCGCCCGGCGCGTCTCGCGCGACTTAATCGCGTCTTCCGGAATGTCCATCTGGAGCAGGCTCATCGAGCACTTGATGTCGACGCCCACGGGCCCCGGATAAATATGCGTTGGCGAGACCATGACGCAGCCAACCGGCGCACCATAGCCACTGTGCGCGTCCGGGTTCAGGACCAGGTCGGTCACGCCCGGCGCACCGCGCGAGTTCAACGCCTGCTGAATACAGCCGGGATCGAAACCATTGCGAATCGCTTCCGTCCCGATCACCGTGATCGGCTTGCCCTTGTTTTCCGGTGCCGGAATGAAGCCCGTGGCTTCGCCGGTTGGTGTGATTGTTGTATTCATAAATTTAGTCCGTATCCGTCATGTAAAGAAAGTGAACACGCCCCATTTCCTGTTGCATAAGCACATAGGTAGAGTCCCAGGCGACATCAAAGAAGAAGGGAGTCCACGCGCCATAATGGGCGCATCCCGCTAAATACTCCTTTTTTTCGCCAAGTAATTGTTCCAGGAAATCGGCAGTTATTTGCGCGTCTACCAAAAAAGTTTTTTGCGATTGATAGTAAGCTCCTCCTGAACGCAAGGCGTGCAAGAGGTTGCCGAAAAGGTGATAGAGATTGATTGGTTCCGCAAAAATAAGAGTTCGCAGATCGGCTTCTGAAAGCTTCAGATCGTCCAGCCCGGCTTGAAGCGATGGGTTGGAAATCAGAAGATAAGCGAGAAGAGGAGGTGGAACAAAAGCATCCATTGGCGTGCTTAGCGACCCATGGTTTGCTTGAAAAGTTTTCAGCACCACGCTGCCATTCGCATATTCTTTTCGCAGGGACTGGATATAATCATGTGCGCATATTTTCTCGGTGGAGACAGAAGTGAATTTTGTGGTCAGAAAGTTGGAGACATCGCCGACAGGTCGAAAAACATTCGGAAAGTCGACGCTCCCGATGATTCCTTGAATCACGCTAAGGACGCGTTGTTTAGTCG
>Ga0207641_10000904_pt1 | contig 30808 bp, 27 predicted proteins | sample KBSSwiS62_FD_184306 | JGI IMG/M metagenome (GOLD analysis project Ga0207641, IMG submission 184306) | Switchgrass rhizosphere microbial communities from Kellogg Biological Station, Michigan, USA - KBS Switchgrass S6-2 (SPAdes) (version 2) | ecosystem: Host-associated > Plants > Roots >... | reverse complement strand
TGAACACGTCACTGTTGAGACGACGAAGTATTCGCGGTTCTAGGTGTCGAGTGTCGAGTCTGCGATCCGCCGAGCTCGTAGATACCGTGCCACCGCTTCGGCACGGTTGGATGCCCGCAGCTTTCGGAGAATGTGCTGAACGTGGGATTTGACAGTCACTTCCGTGATGAACAGCGCCTCGCCGATGGCTACATTGGTGGCTCCTGAGGCGATCATGTCGAGCACCTCAATCTCGCGGCGGGTCAAGAGCGAAAGCGCTCCAGTCTGAGCGGCTCTATCAAGCCGACGCAGTTCTTGCTGAGCGGGGCTCGCCGGCTCACCGGTCGGCGAGGGTCGCGTGAAGTCGACGGTGTCCTCGACAAGTTCGTCGAAGAGTCCGATTCCGGTACTGAGCAACTCGCGCATCTTCGCCTCATGGACGCGAATGCGCTCGGTGAGTTCGCTGTGTTCAAGCGCCATCGCGAGACCTTCGGCGAATGTGGCGAGGATGGCTCGGTCGGCGAGGTCGACATTGCCCGCGGGCCGATCGGCGTGGATGATCGCCACCGAGCGACCGCCCACTGCGATCGGCGCGGCCACGTAGGCGCGGCAGTCCAGGGCGATCATGATTGGCTTGTAGGTCAGCGGATGGGTGAGGGCATCCCGTGCCAGGATGGGCTGACGGCGCCGCAGAATCTCACCTTCGTGGAAGGCATGGGTGACCACCGGTGGGTCTTCCCGCCAGGAGTTCAGGCGCTGGTTGAAGTCCTTGTTATCTGTGTCCGCGTGCCATGCGATCGGAATGAGCTGTGACCCGGCGACGCGGGAGATCACCACTCGGCTGAACCCGCAGCTTTCCACGAGCTCGAAGGCTCCTTGCTGCAGCAGCTTTGGCGCAGTGGTGGTCGACCGCAGTCGCAGAAGACCAAGGCGTAGACCCTCGATCGTGGCTTCGAAGGCGTTGCGCTTGTCCACCTCATCGTGGACGGTCTCGTCAATGAGACTCATCTACGGAGGAAAGTACCAGTTGTGGTGATGTTCTTGGTTTTCAAGGCCGCACACACCTGTCGCATTCTCGCGCCGCTAGACATGTTTCATGCTAGGGATGCGGAAACCGCCACCGCTAGAACGAGAGTGCCGATCGATGGTACTGGGGTGCCAACGAATCGGTTCTACAACGATGGCCTGCAAGTCTGATCAGACGAAAGACAGGTCGATGGCTCGTTTGAGCACCTTCCCGGTCGGGCCGAGCGGAAGGTCGTCGACGATCCGAACGATTCGGGGGTAGTTTTGCCTGCCGACCCGGGATTTGACGAATTCGGTGATCTCCTCGTCCGTCGCGTCAGCACCGGGCTTTAGCATCACGATTGCCGCGATCTCCTCCCCGACTTTGTCGTCTGGTACGCCGATCACTGCTGATAGCTGCACCGCCGGATGCTCGCTCAGGACAGTTTCAACGTCCGACGGATAGACGTTGTGGCCGTTACGGATGATGAGGTCCTTCTTCCGGTCGACGATTTTGACGAAACCGTCCTCGTCGATGGAGGCCAAATCACCCGTCGCGAACCAGCCGGCGGAGTCGATGACGGCCGCCGTGGCGTCGGGCCGGCCGAAGTATCCCAACATCACCCCGTGCCCGCGTACATGAAGCTCGCCAACGCTGCCGACCGCCAACGGTGCGCCGTCCTCGTCGACCACCCGCTGCTCGATACCCCATAACGGTGGGCCGACCGAGCCCTTCTTCGCCAGGCCTGGCGCGCACATATGTGTTATCGGCGAGGTCTCGGAAAGGCCATAGCCCTCGAATACCGGCACCCCTAGTTCACGTTCGAGTTCCTCGTGGAGTCCAGCTGCCAGCCCGCTTCCGCCCGAGGCCAGCCATTTCAGCGATGAAAGATCCCGCGGCCGAGTTTGTTGTTCCGCAAGCAGCGCTGCGTGCATGCTCGGCACCCCCATGAGCAGGGTGATTCCGTGACGCTCGATGAGGTCCAGGGCCTCGCTGGCATCGAAGCGCGGCTGAAGCACCAGTTCGACGCCCGATTGCAGGCTGGCGTTCAGCACGCAGCTTTGACCGAAGGAATGAAAGAACGGCAGCACCGCCAGCGCGACATCGCCGGGGGCCATATCGGCCGTGTCAGCGAACAGGCGCGCATTCCACACCAGGTTGTCGTGGGTCAGCGCCGCCCCCTTCGGAGCGCCGGTGGTGCCCGAGGTGTAGATGATCACCGCCATATCGGAGGCATCGGTACACGCGATCTCGTCATCGCCGGCCACCGCCGACGCGCTCTCAAGTAGGTCCGGTAGGCCGGTGGGCGGCCCGCCCTGCGGTCCGGCGGAGTAGACCAGACGGACACCGCAGGCCTCTGCGGCCTTCGCGGCCGCCTCATGAAAGCCAGTCCATGCGACGACAACTGTTGGCGTGCAGTCACGGAAGATGTACTCGAACTCGACCGCACTCATCAACGGGGACAATGGAACTGCGGTTGCACCCGTCTGCAGGGCACCGTAGTAAACCACCGGAAAGTGCGGCACATTCGGCATCACGAAGGCGACCCGATGCCCGGGCCCAACGCCCTCGTCCGAAAACAGTCGAGCGCACTGCTTGGCGAGATTGTTCAGGACCTCGACCGTCATTACGAGATCACCGCTCCTCAGCGCAATGCGGTGCGGGTCGGTGGCGGTCGCGCCTGACAAGATCTGGGCAACGTTGAGCACCCCTGGTACCTCTTTCTGTCGGCCGACCTCAAACCTAGGGAGGACGGCGGCCATCTAAAACCGTTGTTCGAAGGACATGGATCCCGCGCTAGGAGGATGTTTGTCCGTTTCGGCCCGCCATACGCTCGTTCGACTATCACCGGAGAAGGAGATCGAGCATGCGCATCGAGGATGTCGACGCCGTCATCGTCGGGTGCCGCCCAGCGGGCGCGAGCACCGCAATCGTGCTGGCACAGCATGGCCGGAAGGTGATTGCGCTCGACCGGGCAAAGTTTCCTTCGGACACCTTGTCAACACACCTCATGACACCGACGGTGGTCGCGACGCTTCAGCGTCTGGGGGCACTTGACCGCGTTCGGGCGACTGGGGCTCCGCCGCTGTATAGCTTCCGGATGTACGCGGAAGACTATGAGCCGGAATGCCATTACCAGACGCCCGAGGGGATCGATTACGGGATCAATGTCCGGCGGCCTGACTTCGACGCCGCCCTCGTGGACACGGCGCGAGAAGCCGGAGTAGACGTCCGGGAGGGCACGAAGGCGGTGCGGCCGTTCTGGGCCGGCGGCCGCCTGTCCGGTGTGTGGGCCAAGGACGCCTCGGGTGAAGAGGTTCTGATCCGGGCGCGTGCGGTGATCGGCGCGGACGGGAGGCGTTCGACGGTAGCGGGCTGGGTGGGCTCCACCGAGCCATACCGCATGTGGCCGAACCAACGCGGGATGGTCTGGTATTACGTCGATGACCCACGGCCGGTGCGTAATTCGTGGCTGATGACCCGGGTGGGCGACACGATCGGTTTCCACTTCCCCTGCAATGACGGTGCGCTGGTGCTTTTGATGCCCCCGCGAGCAGACATCGCCAAGTTCCGGTCCGATCCTGACGGCATGTGGGCGGCCAAGCTGGCCATGCTGCCTCGGTTGCGCGAGCTGGTGCAGGGGGTGAATGTGCAGTCCAAGCAACGGTGTACCGAAGACTTGCCGAGTTACTTCAGGATTTCCTCGGGACCGGGATGGGCGTTGGTGGGGGACGCCGGGCATTTCAAGGATCCGGTGATCGCCCACGGCATGCATGACGCGGTCCTGTGGGCGACTGTGCTGGGCGACAAACTCGGACCCGTCCTCGACAAGGATGACAGCACCATCGATCAGGCGATGCGCTCCTACGAGCGAGAGCGTGATGGTGGCGTCTTGCCCAGTCTGTACCTCGCGGGCCGGTACACCCGTACCCATTCACTCGCCGGCCCAGAGTCCGAGCTGTGGAAGGAATTGGAAACCAGCCCGTCGTTCGTTCAGGAGTTCGGCAACGCGTACACACGCACTCTCTCGTTGGATCGTCTGTTTTCGTTTCGGCGTCTTGCGCGATGGTCGGCGAAATCGATGATTCGCGCACGCGAGGACCGTGCCGGGGTTGTGCGGTTCAGTGCAGCAGAGCTTCGCCTGAAGTTCGGGTTCCTCAGGGACAAGGCCGAACTCGCCCTGCGCGGGCGGGCGCGGGCGGCAGGCGCGCGTCGCTGGCGCGACGGCTGGTCGGATGCGGTTGTGCTGGAACGCCGTACCGCCGTCATGCGGAATGCACCGCGGACAACCGGTTACCACGGGAGAGGTGCTTCTCGGCCGGTGGCCTTCAACGAGGCGGTGGGCTTACTCACCGCTGCCAGCAATAGCCATGACAACCTCGCCACTCTGGAGACACGATGAGCACATCACCCAACGGCAAGGCAGCGCAGCGCAAGAAGCTGCGAATCGCCGTCGTCCAACCGCATCTCGCCGTCGGCGCGGTGGAGATGAACCTTCGTCTCTGCGCTTCGTTGGTCCGGGAAGCGTCGGTGATGCATTCTCCGGACGTAATCTTGCTACCGGAGGCGATGACTTCACCCAACGTGTTCCATCGATCATTGCGACGAGTTCCCCAGCCTGTCGATGGTGCTCCGTATCAGATGATCGTGCGGCTGGCCAAGGAACTGCACTGCACGGTGGGCGGGGGTTTTCTATCGGTGCGGGGCCAACACGCTCGACACACCTACGTGCTCGCCGAACCCGACGGCACGACCCACCTGCACGACAAAGACGAGCCGTCGATGTGGGAAACCAACTTCTACACCGCAGGCAAGGACCAGGGTCTGACCTCCACCAGCTTTGGAAACGTCGGCTTGGCAATGGGATTCGAGTGGGGGCGCTCGCGTACCGCGAGGCGGCTACGCGGCAAGGTCGACGTCGTCTTGGGCGGGTCGTGTTGGTGGGGAGGTCCGACATGGCCGGTGATGCGCGAATGGATGGCGCGCGATCATCAGTACAACGCCTTGGCGTGCGGTGAAGCGCCGACCACGATGGCCCGAATGGTCGGCGCTCCGGTTGCGGTCGCACAGCATGTGGGGCCGGTCGAGTCGGATACCCCGATGCTGCCCGGCGTCGGGTGGTCGACCATGTTCAGTGGCGACTCGCAGATTGTCGATGGCTCGGGCACCATCCTTGCGCGCTTGGGTCCCGAGGACTACAACGCAATCGCTTGCGCCGAAGTGGAAATCGGCCCACAGGTGCCCATCCACCCCATTCCCATCGGCTTCTGGACGCAACCGGCGGCGGGAATCGTCCAGGCGCTCTGGCACTACCAGAAACTGCACGGCCGCATGTCATACAAGCTTCGGCATGCACTGGGCGGGTTCCCGTGGCAGCAGGGTGTGCCCACCGATCTGCCGAACTACAACCCGGCCGGCGCATCCTCGGAGCTCACGCTGGACGACCTGCCCGCCGAGCCCGTCGAAGAAACGATCACCGCGAACGCGGGCGATACGAAGGCCCAGCTGACATGACACAGGCCGCGGTCTAGAGAAGGAGTGTTGATGACTACCACTGATAAGGGCATGGTGAACGTGCCACAAAATGATCAGGCGGAATCGATTGCTGCGAGTGAACTCAGTGAGGTGTTTGCTCGTCAGCGCGCCGCGTTCGACCGCAATCCGGCGCCATCGCTGCAGCAGCGCAGGGCCACCCTGCTCAAGCTGGAGCGGCTGATCGAGCAGAATCGGCTGATTCTTGCCGAGGCAGCCAACGCAGATTTCGGCACCAGGTCCGGATTTGAGACCGAAATGTCAGAAATTGTGGGAACTATCAGCATCATTCGCTTCATGCGACGTCGGCTTCGGTCGTGGATGTCGCCGCGTAGGCGGTCGGTGTCGATGTGGTACATGCCGGCCAAGAACCGTGTCGAGCCGCGACCGTTGGGCGTTGTCGGTGTGGTCTCGCCGTGGAACTTCCCGCTGAACCTTGCGCTGGTTCCCGCGGCCACCGCCCTGGCCGCCGGCAATCGGGTGATGCTCAAGGTCAGTGAGTTCACCCCGCATACCTCGGCGGTGTTCAAGCGGCTGATCGAGGAGAACTTTAGCCACGAGTTGTTTTATATAACCGATGGCAGCGGTGAAATCGCTTCTCAGTTCACCACTTTGCCGTTTGACCATCTGTTGTTCACCGGCTCGACCCAGGTCGGAAAGATCGTGGCCAAAGCCGCCGCCGAAAACCTGACCCCGGTAACCCTGGAACTGGGCGGCAAAAGCCCGGTGATCGTCGATAAGAATTACTCACTCGAGCGCGCCGCGACGACTGTCGCCTGGGCCAAGGTTTTCAACGGCGGCCAGGTCTGTGTCGCGCCCGACTATGTGCTGGTACCCCGCGGGCGTGAGAAGGAGTTCGCGGTCGCTGCGCGCCAGGCAGCGCGCAAGCTCTACCCGAAAGTTGCTGGGAACCCGCAATACACCGCGATTCTCAATCAACGGCATTACGATCGGATCACCGGCTACATCACTGAAGCCCGCGCACGGGATCTGGAAGTGATCACCGCCGAGGATCCTGAATTGGGTAGGGAACGTCGTCAGCTTCCGCTGACCATGATCATCAACCCGCCTGCTGATGCAACCGTGATGAAGGATGAGATCTTCGGGCCGGTTCTGCCGATCATCGGATACGACAGCGACGACACCGCAGTCGATTTCGTGAACTCGCGGTCCACCCCGCTGGCGCTGTATCTGCTGAGCAATGGCAACCAGCGCCAACAGCAATGGCTGACCCGCATTCCGAGCGGCAGCGCTGTGGTCAACGACCTGATCGTCGGCTACCTGCAAAACGATCTCCCCTTCGGCGGATTGGGAGGATCCGGTTACGGCTCCTACCACGGGCGCGAAGGATTTGACGCCATGTCACACCTACGTCCGGTCATGTACCAGAGGCAAATATTCGGACGAACCGGAGTCCAAATGCTCTATCCCCCTTACAAACCCATCGCCGACGTCCTACTCAAACTCATGCGCCGCATCTGACGCACCACCTAACTGCTCGTAAGGACACAGACATGAGTACCTGGACCCTCGACCAGTTGCCGGGGGCGGTCGGAACGCATCTGGGCTACAGCGACTGGCACACCATCACCCAGGAACAGATCAATCAGTTCGCCGCCGCCACTGGTGACCATCAATGGATACACACCGATCCGCAGAGAGCCGCCGATGGGCCCTTCGGAACCACGATCGCCCATGGGTACCTGGTGTTATCGCATGTCCCGCTCTTTCTCAGTGAGGCTTTTGAGATAAGTGGATTGTCGATGGGAATCAACTACGGCAGCAATAAGGTTCGCTACTCGGCACCTGTTCCCGTGGGGTCGAAGGTGCGCGGTGGTGTTGAACTCATCGACCTGACGCAGAGGCCGAACGGGGCAATGGCTGTCATGCGGGTGACCGTGGAGCGCCACGGGGCCGATAAACCGGCCTGCGTGGCTGAAGTGGTATCCCTGCTGGTGCCGTGACGGCTCCTCAGAGTGGAGTCATTTCACTGCCAGTGCGCACCAGGTATCCGTAGCGGTGGCGGCGACGCCATGCTTGTACAGCCATGGCACGGTATGTAGCGAAAGGCCCGGCGCGGGAACACCGTTGTAGTCGCCCGACTGGCCGCGGCGAGCCTCCAGCATGCCAGGCGCGGACGATTATGCAGTCTCCCTTGCGTACCTCGACGCCGTGGGCGTCGGCCGTGCGGGTGCGACCGAAGCCGTAGTACATCCGGCCGCGCCAGAGGGTATGGGCAAGCGCATTCCACTGCTTCCCAGCCTGATTGGGTATCGCCGGCCCGCTCGTTCTCCGCACCCACCGGGCCGTGGAGGGTTGTGGGGAAGGCTCAACGAGATGACCCTGCCTTGACGAACTAGTTGCAGCTGCGGAGAAGACTTGTTCGGGACCGACGTGGTTGAGAGTGCCGAATTCGTCGTCGGCACCCCAACGGGACCTCAAATTCCGGTGAGCGAGTCGTGCGAGCGCTTTCCTGTGGTGCCGACGGGATGCGACCGCACCCGCCGGCACCACAGCGTGCAAGGAGACGAGAAATCAGGCGACCTCGAAGAGGCCAGCGCCGCCCATGCCTGTTGCCGCGCACATTGTCACCACGACGTACTTCGCGCCGCGTCGCTTGCCTTCGATCAACGCGTGGCCGGCCATCCGTGCGCCGCTCATTCCGTAAGGGTGGCCGATCGAGATCGCGCCACCGTTGACGTTGAGAACTTCGTCGTCGATTCCGAGCTTGTCGCGGCAGTAGACCACCTGCACGGCGAAAGCTTCATTGAGTTCCCACAGGCCGATGTCGTCGACGCTGAGCCCGAACCGATCCAAGAGAGCGGGAACCGCATAGATGGGACCGATGCCCATCTCATCGGGCTCAAGGCCGACGCTGGTGTAGCCGCGGAAGTACCCCAACGGTTGCAGGCCCTTGCGTTCGGCTTCCTCACCGCTCATCACGATGACGGCCGAAGCACCATCGGAGAGTTGGCTGGCGTTGCCGGCGGTGACGCAGCCATCGGGACGAGCGACCGGCTTGAGCGATTGCAGTCCCTCGAGCGTGGTGCTCGGACGGTTCCCTTCATCTTTCATCAGGGTCACGGTCTCGAAAGACTCTGCGCCAGTCTCTTTGTCGACGACGCGTTTGACCGACTCCATCGGCACGATCTCGTCATCGAACTTTCCTTCCGATTGCGCCCGAGCGGTGCGCTGCTGGCTTTGCAGAGAGTAGGCATCCTGCGACTCTCGGCTGACGCCGTACCTGTCGTACACCACCTCGGCGGTCTGGAGCATGTGCATGTAGTAGTCGGGCTTGTGCTGCAGAACCCATGGCTCCGTGACCATCGGGTCGACCCCTGGTATCTGACCCTGGCTGATGGTTTCGACGCCGCCAGCCGCAACGACATTCAGCCCCTCGTTGAGCACCTTGTAGGAACCGACCGCAATAGCTTCCAGCCCCGAAGCGCAGAACTTGCTCACGGTGAGCCCTGGAGTCGTGACAGGGATTTCGGCGCGGAGCGCGATGTGTCGGGCAATGTTTCCTCCACCCGAACCGTGGGGCATGGCGATCCCCATGACGATGTCTTGCACCTCGGCCGGGTCAATCCCGGCCTTACTAATGGCATGCTTGACCGCATGTCCGCCCATCGTGGTGGGGTGGGTGTCGTTGAAGGCGCCCCGATAGGCTTTCCCGATCGGAGTGCGGGCGGTTGAAACTATTACTGCTTCGCGCATTTTGGAATCCTCAGATGGTGAAATGGAAAGTGGTGTGAACAGCGGTCTTTGGGAACGTCAGCGTCCCACGTAGCTGGCATTGCGCTTTTCCTTGAACGAAGCCAGTCCCTCCGCCGCGTCCTGGGTGCCGAGGATGTCCGTGCGCAGCGGCCCGATCGCGTCCAAGCCGGACTGCAGTCCCTCGTCGTGGACCCGCCGGGCGACTGTGAGGGTATGGCGCACGCCGATCGGCGCGGCACTGGCGATCGTCGTCGCCAATTCGATCGCGCGCTCCTTGAGGCGGTCCGCCGGAACTACTTCCTGAATCAACCCGATCCGAAGCGCCTCTTGCTCATTGAGGATGTCTCCGGTGAGCAGGTAGCGCATGGCATTGCCCCAGCCGACGCGATCACTCCAGCGAGCGGCGCCGCCTCCGAATGCAAACAGACCGCGAGCAACCTCAGGCTGCCCGATGAAAGTGCCCTCGGCCGCGATGATTATGTCGCCGGTCAGTGCCAACTCGAGCCCGCCGGCGAAACACATGCCGTGAACCGCTGTGATGAGCGGCTTGGATAACCGGGCACCCTCAGTTCCGAACGGATCGTATTCGTCTGGGCCGTAACTCAAGCCGCCGCTCTCCGTCAACTCCTGGAGTCGGGTCAAGTCGGCGCCCGCGCTGTAGACCGCACCCTCCCCGTACAACACGGCACAACGCAGATTGTCGTCGTTGTCGTAGCGCGAGTAGATGGCGGACAACTCCGCGAACATCTCAGGCGTCAAGGCATTCCGCTTTCCTGGTCGGTTGAGTCCGATCAGTAACACCTGACCTTGGACCTCGGTGACTACGCCGCCTGTCGCCTGATCTGATTCTGTCTGCGTCTGGGTTGCACTGCCCGACATCTGTGGTCCTCTCCTTGGGGTTGGCCACCAATGACGGTACGAACCAGCCTCTTGTCTCGAATAGAACAATCACGCCTCACGGTGGTACACGAGCGCCAGCGTCTTCGGCCGGTCGGATTCGACGTAGGAATGCTCGGCCACTACTTGACGTCTGCGTCTAGACGTTTTAGTCTAGGTCGACGTGCAGTGAGCGCGCTCATACGTTTGCGCTTTCTATCGTCCCGCTGCGGATCCGCCGAAATAGTAGGAGTGCGCAAATGACGAACATCGACTTGGACGTCTACACCTGTGAGGCGCTAGAGCTGCCCAACGGCGGAATTTTCTCGCCGACCACCTCAACGTTGATCACCGGAGACACGCAAGCGATACTGGTCGACACCCAATACAGGGAAACCGATGTGCTCGAAGTGATTCGCCGAATCGAGGCGTCGGGCAAGACGCTGACGACGATATTCATCACGCACGGCCACTTCGACCACTATTTCGGGCTCGAGATGCTCTTGGCGCAGTTCCCCTACGCGCGGGCGGTGGCGACTCCGGCCGTCGCTGCCTACATCGCTGGAAATCACAGTGCCGAGCGCAATTTCGCCACGTCCCTTGTCGGCATCCACGCCGTCGACAGCACCTTGGTGCCTCAACCCCTTGAATCTGACACCCTGCAGCTTGACGACACCCTGTTTCGAGTCATCGACCTTGAGCAGGCTGATATCGCTCCCACGTCGATCGTGCATATCCCGTCGATTGGCGCTGTCATCGCAGGGGACGCGATCTACAACGGTGTCAATCCCTTCCTGGCGGCCAGTACTCCGGCCGACTGGCCGAAGTGGGTCGCCAGCGTCGACCGGATCGCCGCGCTCAACCCGACGACCGTGGTCGCAGGTCATAAGTCACCCACGCGAGACGACGCCGCGAGCTGCATCGGCGAAACCCGCGACTATCTGGCGCAGTTCATTGAATTTTTCGGCACCAGTGCTGACTCGCGGGAACTAGTCAAGCGTATGCAAGAGCTCTATCCCGACCACGTCAATCCGTCCGCGTTGGTGATGTCGGCCGTCACCGCGTTCAAACGGAAGAAGCGCCAGGACGCCTGACGTCGGTGCCGTCGATCCCCGTCGCTAGGCGAAGCGGTCTAGACTTGATCGTCAAAACCTACGATGTGAGGGATCGCGCAGCTACAGGGTTGTAGGTCGCAGTCTTTCCTTCACCGACAGCTGAAGGTCAACAGATGAGTAGTCACGACGTTGAGGCGTTACCGCATAAGGAGCGCCTGCTCCGACAGGGCATGAAGTTGTTTTACGCGGAGGGTTTTCACGGCACGACCGTGGATGCCGTGCTTGCCTCCGCTGGAGTGCCCAAGGGATCGTTTTATCATCACTTCGGCTCCAAGGATGTCTTTGGTCAGGCGGTATTGGACCGCTATTTGGAGTTTCAGATTGACCTGTTCGATAAATGGGCGGCCAAGAAGAATTTGAGTACGTCCGCCAAGCTGGTGGGGTACTTCAAGGAGATATCGCAGATCTTCGTCAAATCCGGCTATCAGCGGGCGTGCCTGGCGGGCAAGTTCTCAACGGAGGTGGCCGCCGCCTCTGACTCGTTTCGTGAACTGCTGAGCGCTGGTATGCAGTTGTGGAAGAGCCGCATTGTCGAGTTGTTGGCGGCTGGCCAGGCAGACGGGGACGTCCGCCAAGACCGGACGGCCGAGGATCTCGCCGATGCGGTGCTTTCGTTGATTCAGGGCTCGTTGGTGATCGCTCTTTCCACAAGAGATAAGCACACGTTGGCTGCGGTGGGCACAACGATCAAGAGCGTCGTCGAACCGAGCGCATAACGGCGAGAGTCGCCAACTGAATCATCTCAGCAGCACCGGCTCGTCGAGGCTTTCCGGCCTGCTTCTTGAGAAGGCCCTCAACAACTGTGATGGCTTCCGGCACTTTCACTTTCCGCGTCGCAGCGCCGTTGTAGCGCCCGCTAGCTGAGCTGCTAGCCCTCCGTGCTTGACGATCTAGTCTAGACGATTTAGTCTATGTATCGCGGCACCGCCGGTGCCCCCTCGATACAGTCCGCGATTTTCGATCGTCAGACGCAACGAATGGAAGAAACGTACGCATGTCTGAAGCCCATAACCAGCGCGTCGCCATCGTGACCGGCGCAGCACGAGGCATCGGCGCCGCAGTCGCGACACGGCTCGCGGCCGATGGCCACGCCGTAGCCGTCGTCGACCTCGACGAGCCGTCGTGCAAGTCGGTTGCCACCGCAATCGCGGACAACGGCGGCACCGCCGTCGCCGTGGCTGCGGACGTCAGCGACGAACAATCCGTGGCTGACGCGACAGCGGCAGTCGCGGATCAATTAGGCGGCCCGACGATCCTGGTTAATAACGCCGGCATCACGCGCGACAACGTGTTGCGGAAAATGACGGTGGACGATTGGGATGCAGTGGCCGCTGTCCACCTGCGCGGAAACTTCCTCTTCAGTCGTGCTGTCCAGCCCCACATGCGCGAAGCCGGCTGGGGCCGCATTGTCAATCTGTCCAGCGTTTCGGCGCTCGGGAACTTCGGTCAAATGAATTACGCGGCGGCCAAGGCAGGCGTGCAGGGCATCACCAAGACCTTGGCGATCGAGTTGGGTCCTTACGGTGTCACGGTCAACGCAGTGGCACCCGGTTTCATCGAGACAGAGATGACGGCGGCCACGGCGACACGAATGGGCGTGTCATTCGAGGAGCTCAAGGAAACCTTCGCCGCCGATATCCCGGTTCGCCGAGTTGGCCAGCCCCGGGATATCGCCGCCGCGATCTCATTCTTCGCTTCCGAGGAAGCGTCTTTCGTATCTGGTCAGGTTCTCTACGTCGCCGGCGGTCCCAAAGCCTGAGCTAAGCCCGGCCGCCAACGTCCTAACCCGATAACGAAAACTGATACATATGAAGGGAATTCACATGCAGGAGCTTTTCTCAGTCCGCGGTAAGAAGGCCATTGTCACCGGCGGAACCCGCGGAATCGGATACATGATCGCCCAGGGCCTGCTCGAGGCAGGTGCTGAGGTCTTCATCACCTCACGCAAGGTCGAGGCATGCGAGCAGGCAGCTGCCGAGCTTGGAAAGCTAGGCACCGTGCGTGCGTTCGCTCGTGATCTCAGCCAGGAATCCGAATGTCGCCTGTTCGTGGAGGACGTGGAGAAGCTCACGGACTCGATCGACATCCTGGTCAACAACGCTGGGGCGAGCTGGGGGGCGCCGATTGCGGACTACCCCGAATCTGGCTGGGACCGCGTCATGGACCTGAACGTCAAGGGACTGTTCAACGTAACGAGATTCGCACTTCCTCTGCTGGAGAAGGCCTCCACCGCAGACGATCCGGCACGCGTGATCAACATCGGTTCCATCGACGGAATCATCGTTCCGATCTTCCCCAACTACGCCTACTCGGCGTCAAAGGCCGCGGTTCACCAGCTCACCACCCACTTGGCCGCAGAGCTGGCTCCGAAGATCCTCGTCAATGCGATTGCTCCTGGGCCCTTCCCCTCGAAAATGATGGAGGCGACCCTGCGTGACCATGGCGACGAAGTGCGAGCGATGACGCGGGTCGGACGTGTTGGCACGCCGGAAGACATTGCGGCAGCGGTGATCTACCTGTCGTCTCGGGCCAGCACCTACATGACGGGCGCCGTAATTCCGGTAGACGGCGGCATCAGCACGACGGGTCCGGCCCACTAAGAGGTATGCCGCGGGCGTATCCCGCACCGCGGCAGACTGCTCGCCGAGTCCCAGGTCACGGCGCCTAGGACTCGGCGGGCCGGAGTCGAGACGAGTAGTTATCCCGCTGGCCGCACCACTTAATGCTTTAGGACCGCCAGTACATCGTCGAGCGAAGCGGTAGTGGGGTCACTCATATCGGGACCTTCGAACGTCTGCCAGATATAGGACGCCGTCCCGTTCTCGCGCAGCGGATGCAGGTCGGCCAACTCCGGATCGTCCCGGAAGGCGTTGAACGCCTCTTCGGAGTTCCATTCAACGACAAACAAAACCTGCCGTGGCGCGAGGTCACCGGTCACGTTGCTCAGGAAACGGCCAAACGTCACCATTCGACCGCCATATTTCGGAGCCGCTTCGGGCAAACGGGTGAAATACGCGAGGTACTTATCCATGTCGGTCACGTCGAACATATTCAGCGCGTAAAACTTCTTCTTCTGCGAACTCTCGCCCATCAATTACCCTCTCTATGGTTACGAACTGGCGGGATTGTGTGTGACTCAACGCGTTTCGATACAACGGACGACCCAGGCGGCAGCTCGGTTAAAGATCGAGGACAAGACGAGGGCTTCGGGCCCGGGAGACGCAGACCATCATCTTGTCGCCGGCGGCGCGCTCGCGCTCGGTGAGAACGCTGTCACGATGGTCGATCTCCCCCGACAGCACAGCGGCCTCGCATGTGCCGCAGACTCCCTCCTCGCACGAGGACATGATCGAAACGCCGGCATCCTCCATGGCGTCGAGGACCGACACGTCCGCGGGGATGGTCACCGTCTGGCCGGTCAGCGCGAGTTCGACCTCGAATGCTTCGTCCGGACCCGTACCGGCGTTCTTCTTTGGCGCGAAGCGTTCCACGTGTAGGGCCCCGTCCGGCCAATGCGCCGCAGCAGATTCGACCGCGTTGAGCAGAGGTTCTGGTCCGCAGCAGTAGATGGCCGTCCGTCTTCTCCGGCGGCCGAGCAGCGATTTCAGGTCCAGTAGCCCGTACTCGTCCTGTGGGCGTATGGCTACCCGCTTGCCGTAAGTCTGTTGCAATTCGTCGCGGAAGGCCATCGAAGAGCGGCTGCGGCCGCCATAGACGAGTCGCCAGTTGGCGCCCCGCTCTTCGGCCAACGCCACCATAGGCAGTATCGGAGTGATCCCGATTCCGCCTGCAATGAATATGTAGCGTTTCTCGGGCACGAACTCGAAGTTGTTCCGCGGACCGCGAATACGGATTGTTTGCCCCTCGACCAACTCGTCGTGCACATAGCGTGATCCGCCACGGCTCTGCGGTTCACGCAGCACCGCAATCCGAAGGTGGGACCGATCGGCAGGATCCCCGCACAACGAATACCGCCTCACCAGGTCATCGCGCAGAATCAAGTCGATGTGTTCACCTGGCTTCCATGCCGGCACTGGCCGCCCCAGCGGGTCACGCATCGTCAGCATCACGATCCCGTCGGCCACTTCTGTCTTGCTGTCCAACACAAGGTCGCGTTTGACCTCCTTGCGGAATGTGTTCATGGACGGTCCTTCTCGGCTGGTGGTTTTGGTTCTGAAGGCGGCCTCTCGTCGACTACGTCGGGAAACAGCGCGCGAAAAACAGCAGCAGCTTCGGTGAGCCCTTGATCTTGATGCGTCGCGTCAGCAGCGCCCAGGGGAGCGACGCTTGTTTGTTCAGGAAACGTATCCACGTCTCCGAGTCGGCGGTTACCCGGATATCGGGCGTACCGTGGTGTCCCTCGGCCACATCGAGTTCTCGGTTGCGAATGGTCACCGTGATCTTTCGGGGCTCGGCCCCGGTGAAGTGGAAGTGGTACAGCACGGAGGCATCGACGGCTTGCTCACGCTGGAAGATGAACGGCAGCCCTTCAACCAAGCCGTCGATGCTCGAAGCACGCAAGCTCTGGTTCACATGTCTTATGCGCTTGTGTGGATACCGTTTGGCGACATGCGCTTCGGCGTCGGAACCCTTAAGAACGTAGACGGGTTCCTCCTTGGCTTGCAGCGGGCGGACCACGTCGGCGAGGTGCGACTTGCGATCGTTCAGCCATGCCCCGATGACATCCTCGCCAGCCGGGCAGACCGACATGCAGTACGCAGCTTTGTAGTTGGCTCCAAAAGACAAGCTTTGCCACCACGACGCTGTCTCGGTGTTCTCCACCCTCGAGCGGTAGTCCTTGGCACTGTCACTTTCGACGACTTGTTCCATGAGGTCGCCGAAACCGCCCATGAATTCGCGGTAGTTGTGCGTATAGCAGGCGGAGAAGTCGAAATGCCCGTCGGAGGCGATCGCGCCAGTGGGGCAGGCGCTCACGCAGAGCTTGCATTCGAGGCAGGGGTTGTAGTCGATGGGTTGGGAGTAGCCGCTGACCTCTCGGTCGATCAGCACGGTGCCGAGCAGGATGAAGTTCCCGAACTTGGGGTGAATGACGTTGCGGTGGATGCCCATCTTTCCCAATCCGGCTGCAACGGCGACCGGCTTGTGGCTGACGATCCAGATCTTTTGAGGGAAGGTATCCATGTCCATCGGGAAGCCCATCGCGGGAGTGATGGCACGCACGCCCTGCTCCTCGAGTTTTTCCGCTATCGTGCGGCTCACTTCGTCGGAGTGGTCGCCGGTGTGGTGAAACTCGAGGTTGGCCACCGAGCGTCGCGGAGTGCGGATGTTCTCCCGGTTCATTCGGCTCACGAAGCTGATGAGCACTTTGACGCCGGGCAGCGCGGCTTCCAGATCCTCCTTCTGGTCCGCGATTTCGGTTCTGTCGATGTGCACGAAGCCCACATCGTCAGCGCCTGCGTCCAGACACAGTTGGCGCAACCAGGCCTCGTCCAATGGCTGGGTGGACCGGACGTCATCGCCCTGCCGACGCATCTTGACGACGGTGGGATGTTCTTCGAGCTTGTTGTGGTTAGCCACGAGAAATCACCTCTCTTGCGATGCGCCGATCATCCCGAATATAGACAAGAAAAGCAACTAGGAGAAATCAAAATAAGTCGAGCGATGTGCTGTGCGCACATATGCCCTAATGCCGTGGTACACCTCCGAAAGGACCCACGTACCTTGGAATCACGGTCAACCGCCCGCGGGAGATCGACACATTTATCAAGTATGAAGATCGAAAGCAGTTTCGTATGGTTGAGAGGATAAGATGACGGTCGTGGCCGTCACCAAGACCTACAATCAGAACTGTCCCATCGCACTGGGCTTGGACATCATCGGTGAGCGATGGACTCTATTGATTCTGCGTGAGCTGGTGGGCGGAGCCCGCCGATACAGCGACTTGCGCTCCGAGTTGCCGGGCATTGCCACAAACCTACTAGCAGACAGACTTCGCGCATTGGAACAGGCTGGTCTGATCTATCGCAACGAGATGCCCCCGCCGATTGCACGCACCGTGTACCAACTCACCGACGTAGGCTGGCGCAAGGTCACCCCCATTCTGCAGGCCGTGGCCAACTTCGGGATCGATCAATTTGACTTCGACAATGCTGCCCGCACGCCATTGAATGGGTTCCTTGCTGGATTGCTTCTAGGGTTTGACCCGTCGTGTGCCGCCGACATCCGCTCCTCATACCGTGTCGAAATCGACGGGCGTACCTTCGAATTCTCCATCGATGCAGGCGAACTGGCGGCTGCGCGCAATGTGCCGGCGGTGAGCGTAGAGGCGACCGCAGCCGATTTGATCACGGCGCGACTGGCACCGACGGCAGCGCGGCGAAACGCGGCGCTTCGACGAATGAGATTCGATGGCGCCGAGGATGCCGTGGCCGGATTGCGGCGGGCCTTCCAGCTGTCAGCCTGACGATGCGCCGATGAGTACCAAAGACAATCCGACTCAAGGTTGCAGTCCTCGGGAGTGCGCGATTGCCGACGCATTGAGCGTCGTGGGTGATCGCTGGGCTCTGCTGGTCGTGCGCGAGCTGGAATACGGCGTTCACCGATTCAACGAAATCCAAGCCAACACCGGCGCTCCACGCGACAGACTTGCGATCCGACTACGTGAACTCGAGGAGGCGGGGGTGATCACCCGTCGTCGTTACAGCGAGCACCCACCGCGCGACGAGTATGTCCTAACCCCTGCGGGCAGCGCGATGGGGCCGGTACTGCGCGAGCTGGAGATCTGGGGCGAGACCCACGTCGTCAGCCGAAACGAATCAGCTTCTTGTTGACGAACTCATCGATGCCGTAGCGGCCCAGCTCGCGTCCGAACCCGGAGCGCTTGATGCCGCCGAACGGTAACTCGACCCCTTCGGCGCCGACAGCGTTGACGAAAACCATTCCTGCATCGATGTTGTCGGCGACTCGCTTGGCCTGATCGGCGTCGGTGGTGAACACGTACGAGCCCAGCCCGAACGGGGTGTCGTTGGCCAGCGCGATCGCTTCCTCCTCCGAGGACACCTTGTACACCGTGGCCACGGGACCGAAAAGCTCTTCCTTGTAGGACGCCGAGTCAGGCGACACGTTGGTGAGCACCCCGGGCGGGAAGAACGCGCCTTTCCGTTCGCCCTCGGCAACCAGGGTCGCGCCGTCGGCGACGGCACGGTCGACCTGCTCGCCGAGGCGCTGCGCGGCCGCCGCGGACGACAGCGGGGCCAGGCCGTCGGCGGCGGCCAGCACCCTCTTGGTGAACTTCTCGAGGAACTCGTCGTAGATGTCCCCGGCGACGATGAAACGCTTGGCGGCATTACACGCCTGCCCCGTGTTCTCGAACCGGCCTGCCACCGCGGCCTCAACGGTGGCGTCCATGTCATCTGAGGACAGCAGGATGAACGGGTCCGAACCGCCGAGTTCGAGTACGACCTTCTTCAAATTGCGCCCGGCGATCTCGGCCACCGCCGCGCCTGCTCGCTCGGAACCTGTCAACGACACCCCCTGCACCCGGGGATCGGCGATCGCCTCGGCAATCTGCTCGTTGGTGGCGTAGACGTTGACGTAGGCACCTTCGGGATAGCCGGCGTCGGCGAAGATCTGCGCGATCGCGGCCGCCGACTCCGGGCACTGCGGCGCATGCTTGAGCACAATCGTGTTGCCCAGCACCAGGTTTGGACCGGCGAAGCGGGCAACCTGGTAGTACGGATAGTTCCACGGCATGATGCCCAACAGCACGCCGACCGCACTGCGACGGACCACTGCGCTGCCCTCACCGTCGAGCAGTTCGATCGGTTCGTCGGCGAGGAACTTCGCGGCGTTGTCGGCGTAGAACTCATAGATCGCAGCGCTGAATTCCACCTCGCCGACCGATTGGTCCAACGGCTTGCCCATCTCGCGCTGGATGATCGCAGCCAACTCGTCTTTTCGTTCGGTGTGCAACTCGGCGACACGACGGATCAGCGCGGCGCGCTCATCGAGGGTCGACTTCTTCGACCATTCCCGAAACGCCCTGCTGGCCGCTGCCAGCGCCTGCTCCATCTGCTCGTTGGTGGCGGTCGGGTACTCCTTGACGACCTCCCCGGTGGACGGGTCGACGACCGCGTACATGGGCTGACCCTGAACGGATGCGCTCACAGATGATTCCTTCTACTGGTGATTACCTGGTGAATCCTGCATGGGATCCGTACCTGAACGCAAGAGTTCACGACGAAATGCGCCGCTGAAGCCGTCCGCAGCGACTTATTTCGTAGCCCGCCTCTTCTGGGCAAGCACCGCCTCGCCCAGCCAACGACGAAGGAAACCACGGAGCTCGTCGGGCGAACGAGCCGGATCGTTGGGGGCTACGAAGAACGACAACATGGTTCGCAATGTGAACTCCACGAGCTCTCGCAGGCTGGCTTCGTCGTAGCCATGTTGTTTCCAGTCGACGTCGAATCGGTCGATCATTCGCATTCCGAACGCCTGTGCTTCCTCGGAGGCCATGTCCCCGCTGTGGCTGTGCGGGTAAGAGGACGACAGAACGATGCCCAGCTGTGGCGATCGGGCAACCGCGTCGAGCGTGTAGATCGCACCCTCGGTGATCGCGTCGGCGGGATCGTGGATGCCGCGCACATGTTCGGCCAGCCGGTCGAGGAAGTCGTCGACTGAGGCGATCGCGACCGCACGCATGAGCGCGTCGGCGGTCGGAAAGTACCGGTACACCGTCTGCCTGATGATGCCGAGCGCGTTGGCGACGTCGGCCAACGAGATCGCCGAACCGGTTTCTGCCACCAGGTCGACGGCCGCGCCGATGATGCGCCGGGCAGCCGCTTCGTCGTTCTCGGGTGGATTCCCACCCCACCCTCGTCTGCGCGCCATCTTGCGCATCAGTATCCCCGCCGTTCTTGACAAGCGCAGGCGACCACACAATCATACACAAACACGTCTATATGTATGTTAACAATGAGGTGCAGAGAGATGACCGATCTGATCGTGCGCAAGCTGCGTTTTGCGTTCGCCGATCACCACGTTCCGTTCCTGTGGAATGAAGCGAATCCGGCGTTCTCGTCGATGGCAAATGCGGTGTCGTTCTTGGCAATTGGGTTCGAGAAGATGATCGTCAGCATGATCGCCGAGGCGAAATCACAGATCACCGACCCAGCGATCGCCGAGGAAGCCGAGGCGTTTGTGCGTCAGGAAGGTCAGCACTCGATGGCCCACCGCGGGCATGCGCGCGGCCTGATCAAGAGTTACCCCGTGCTCAAGGAAACCCTTGACGAGGTGAACGCAGCCTTCGACCGGATGACGGCGACAAAGCCGCTGGCCTGGAGGTTGGCCTACACCGCCGACCTCGAGGCCACGTTCACCCCGGTGTTCAAGCTGATGCTCGACCATGACGACACCCTGTTTGCGCCCGGTGACGACCGGGTGGCGTCGCTGTTCTTGTGGCACTTCGTCGAGGAGGTCGAGCACCGAAGCTCCGCGCTGATGATCTACAACCACGTGGTCGGTGACCAGGTGTATCGGATGCGGATGGCACCGGCGATCTTCAGGCACGTCCTCGCCACCCTGCGCACGGCGTGCGAAGGCTTCAACAGGCACATCCCGTTGGCCGAACGCAAGGTCGACGCGTTGTCGATGTTCGGTACGCATCGGCGCAAACATGCACTGCTGCAACGTATCCCGTTCGCCCAGATGGCCGACCAAGGTCCGGTCATCGACGCCTTCAAGCATCTACCAAATCGCGAGAAAGCCACCGCGTTGACGGGTATCGTGCGCAGCCAGCTTCCCAATCACAATCCGGCGCACGAGAACATCCCCGCGCTGGCGAAGGAGTGGTTCGCCCGCTACGACGAAGGCTACGACGTGACCAACTGGTATACGGCTACTACAAGGAAGGCCGTCGATGCCTGACCTCTGCGCGCCCACGTTCGAACATCTGGCGAAGTCACTGGGCTTCTCCTGCCAGCAAGCCGGCGGCCTGGTCGAGATCCGTAATCCCTTCGCCCTGGAGAACTGGACCCTGCCGGTGCTGGAGATAACGGTGATCGCCGGCGCCGTGCTGGCGCTGGTCTACGCCATCATGCGACTTCGGCGCCACGGCGACGCCACCAACCTGGTGCTGTGGTTCGGGGCGATCGCGTACCTGCTCATCATCGAGCCCCCGCTGTACTTCCCGGCCGCGTTCGGCATCGATGAGCACGTCGACACGATGTTCGCCCACAACGTGTTCACCGTCGACTTCCTGTGGGGCCGACTGCCGCTCTACATCGTCGCGATCTACCCGATGATGGCCACCGTCGCGTTCGAGATCGTCAGAACCCTAGGGGTTTTCCGCCGCTACGGCGCTTTCGTCGGAGCGCTGTGCGTTGGCTTTGTCCACCATGCCTTCTACGAGATCTTCGATCACCTCGGCCCACAACTGCGGTGGTGGGAGTGGTCGGTCAACAACCCGATGAACCAGCCCATGTTCAACTCGGTGCCGATGGGCAGCGTCGTCGTGTTCGCCGCGCTATGGCCCATGTCGCTGGCGCTGTGCGTCCAACTGTTCGTCGGCCGCCAATCCGAGCAGGGAACGCGCTTCACCGGCCCCCAACTCGTCTGGCGCACCATCGTCATCGGCGTACTGGCATCCTTGGGTACCGCGATCCTGCCGCTGCCCGCAACGCTCATCGGCTCGCTCTCCCACGGCACGCTGCAGGGGTTTGTGTACGCCGCCGAACTCGTCGCGATCACCGTCGTCGCCGTGCCCGTCCTCTTCATGCAGTGGCGAAGACTTCGCACCGATCCGATCAGCGGCGAGCGCTACGCGAATCCAGTCATCGTCCGTTACAGCTGCGGGTATCTCGCCGTCATGGCCGTCCTGTGGCTGACCGCGTTACCGGCCTACTTCGATGCCGTCGATGGGCTCACTCCGAACGGCGATCCGATCGGCAGCCTGTGGTACGCGACCGTGTGCTTCATTGTGGCCGCGCTGTGCACCGCCGCAGCTGCCACTTCCACGCCGAAGTCCACCAGACAACCCGACGCGGTGCGGCCAGCCATTGCCGATCTGCGGTGAAAAGAGCTTTGCCGCCCCTCCGGTAGCGTGTTCGTGTGACCAAACGCGGCCAGCACAGCGGCGAGGAAACCTCGCCGCGCCCTGTGTCGCGGCCAACCGTCGACGCGTCGACACAGCGTGCCTTCGGCCGGCCCGCCGGCGTCGACAGCTCGTTCCTGGATTCCGACGACCATCGCGACCAAGGCCAGTACACGCCGACCAACCAGGCGCCCCAGCCGGTGCTGGCCCAGGCTTTCGGCCCCACGCTGGTAGCCGACGCCGACTCCGAGGACAACGGCCAGCCCACGGAGTTGCCTGATGTCGACGCCGCACAGACTGCAGGCCCCGCGGCACCGCCACCCGTCCTACATACCGTTCCGCACGAGAAGCTCGGTGTGCGCGACATCCTGTTCGGCGGCCGAGTCTCGCGTCCCGCTCTGGTCGTCCTCGCCGTCATCGCGATAGCCATCGGCCTTGTCGGGGGTTGGGTCGGGCGCAAGACCGCGGAAGTCATCGAGGCGTTCACCACTCCCAAGGTGACCCTCAACACCACCGACACCAACCATCTACCGGACGGGCAGATGGCGAAAGTGGCTGCAGCCGTGGCTGATTCGGTGGTGACGGTGCAAGCCATCAGCGATTCTGAGGGTTCGCAGGGCTCAGGGGTCGTCGTCGACGGACGCGGCTACATCGTCACCAACAACCATGTGATCTCCGAAGCCGCGGCCAGCCCTGACAAGTTCAAGCTGACCGTGATCTTCAACGACGGTAAAGAGACGCCTGCCAACCTCGTCGGGCGTGATCCCGAAACCGATCTGGCGGTGCTCAAGGTCGACAACGTCGACAAGCTGACCGTTGCGCGACTCGGCGACTCCAGCAAGCTTCGCGTTGGCGACCAGGTGATGGCCGCCGGTGCGCCGCTGGGCCTGCGCAGCACCGACACCCAGGGCATCATCAGCGCGTTGCACCGGGCGGTGCCGCTGTCGGGTGAGGGCTCCGATACGAAGACTGTCATCGACGCCGTGCAGACCGACGCGTCGATCAACCACGGCAACTCCGGCGGCCCGCTGGTCAACATGAACTCCGAGGTGATCGGCATCAACACCGCGAGCAAGTCGCTCTCGGACAGTGCCAGCGGTTTGGGGTTCGCGATCCCGGTGAACGAGGTGAAATCCGTCATCGAGGTGCTTATCCGCGACGGCAAGATCGCCCACGCGTCGCTCGGCATCATGGCGGAGTCGGTGAATGACAGCGGAACAGGCGGGGCCCGGGTGACCAAGGTGAACCCCAACAGCGCCGCGCAACGAGCCGGACTTGCGGAGAAGGACGTCATCGTCAAGCTCGGCGGCCGCCAGGTCAACAGTCTCGACGAGCTCACCGTCGCGGTTCGTCAGCTCACCATCGGCCGGGACGCTCCGGTCGAGGTGCTCCGCGACGGTAAGCCCGTCACACTGACCATCAAGCCGGACGCGAAGAAGTCTTCGTAGCCAGCGCTTCTCACCCCTCGGGGTAGAACAGGAACAAGGAACATCCCTGCTTCGACTGCGGCACGTGCCATGAGCCCGCCGGTGCATGCAGGAAGGTGCCGGCCGGATAGTCGTTCACCCCGTCATTGAGCACACCTGAAATCACGTACACCTCCTCCGGTCCCGGGCTGTGGTGATCTTCTTTTCCCCACACCGCGCCCGGTTCGATCTCGGTGATCACGGCCTTGGCTCCGTTGTCGCCTTCCCACAGCAGTTTGACGGTGATGCCCGGAAACGGCCGCATAGACGCCACGTCGTCAGCATGCACCCAGGCGTATCCCGGAGCGTTCGGCCCGAACTGTGACATATCGCCTGTCGATGTATTCACATTGCTACGCAACCACATTCGTGTGACACGTATTTCTCGGTGCCCGCGGGGCGGCCCCCGGAAATATTTGCTGTTCTGCGGCGAGGAGCGCTGTTATCCTTGTTCTATGACCGTTTTCCGACACGACTATGACTTGCTCACCGGGATGCCCGCATCCACGGTGGCTTTGTCGTGCTCGGAGAATCTCAGCGCGACAGCCCCCGTCTGGACGGCACAGGAGCGTCGCAGCTCCAGGCAACCCAGATGCTTCTGGCTATCCAGCCGACCTTCCGCCCCGTCAGCGGGCGTGTGCCCAGGCCGGAAGCAAGGGCCCGAAGAAAACTCTCATAAATATCTCAGCATCGTGGTTTGCCCAGCCAGGAACGTCGCCTGACATTCCTGTAGCTTGCTGCACCCGAATCCATTGCAGCACAACGGATCCTCGCTGAAATAAGCCCTCGACATCAGCCGTTTCGGGGAGCACCATTCTTCAAGCACCGCACCCGGCGAGACCGTGTGCACAGCGGCGAGACATGCGAACAAGCATGTCCCGTTGAAACTTTGAAAACTACACAGTGGTGGCATCCGCGCTCGTGGCGGAAATCAGGTAGACGCGCCCGGCTCAAACCCGGGTGCCCCATACGGGCGTGCAGGTTCGACTCCTGCCGAGCGCACTTCGTGGTGTCGAGCGTCCGTGACGGAATTTGGGAGACGTGCCGGATTCAGACTCCGGTGCCCAGGTAAGGGCGTGCAGGTTCGACTCCTGCCGGGCGTACATCTTCGGGTCGTTGGTGAAATCGCGTATCACTCTTGGCTTTTACCCTTGAATTCCGGGTTCGAGCCCCGGGCGACCCACCACGACACGCGCCGTTAGCTGAGTTGGGATAGCACCAGATTCTTAATCTGGGGACGGGGGATCGAAACCCTCACGGCGCACGACATTTTCAAGACCACAAGCCGGTGAGGTGTAACAGGTTGCACGGCAGTCTTCCAAACTGGAGGTAGCGAGTTCGAGGCTCGCCACCGGCTCGATACGGATGTAGCTCAACTGGTAGAGCGGTGGCCTCCAAAGCCGCAAGGTGGAGGTTCGAGTCCTTCCATCCGTGCCAAGCGGGATGTGGCGCAACTTGGTTAGCGTGCCTGGTTTGGGTCCAGGAGGTTGCACGTTCGAATCGTGTCATCCCGACGAGCATGCCCCTGTAGCTCAATGGGAGAGCTCCTGTTTTACAAGCAGGTTGTCGGGAGTTCGATTCTCTCCGGGGGTACTACATGCACGATGCGCGGTAGGACAACTCGGCAGTCCGCCGGGCCCATAACCCGGACGTTGCAGGTTCGAATCCTGCCCGCGCAACCAGTTCGCCGATACCGCGCAGACACGGAAAGGAGGTACGCGGCCATGGCAATCCCGATGTCCGACATGACCGTTGAGGTCTACAACGCCGACTACCGCGTGCTGTCCCGGATTCCGTGGCAGGAAGCGGTCCGGCTCATCCTCCGCGGTGCGGTGTACGTCATCGATGTGCACAGCCCTGCGGTACACGTACACAGCCCGTCGCTGGTGATCGAGTTGCCGTTGTCGGTGGCGCTGCGTGAATACGTGCACATTCCGTATAAGGCGGTCAGCCGGGTCACCCGCGACGGGGTGCTGCGCCGTGACCGGCACATTTGCGCCTACTGCGGTGGGCGAGCCGACACCGTTGACCACGTCTTGCCCCGCTGCCGCGGCGGCGGAGACACCTGGTTCAACCTCGCGGCCGCCTGCCAGCCCTGCAATGGGCGCAAAGGTGACCGGACGCCGCAGGAAGCCGGAATGACGATGATTCGCGAACCCTTCGAGCCGAAGGACCGCGATCGGTTCCGCGCCGCACCGGTTGCGGAACTCGTTTGATCAGGCGCGAGCGGGCGGGCTCCAGTGGCTTAGCCAGTGGAGGGGTCTGGATGCCCACCCGCTCGTGTCCCACCGCGATTCCCCGGTCGGTTAACCGGTAAACCAGCGGATTGTTAATCCGTGACTGTAGGTTCGACTCCTGCTCGGGGAGCCCGTGTGCCACGCGTGTGAGGCGAATAGGGTTTGTCGCGGTTGCCTGTAAAGCAACTGCCTTCGGGCGCAGGGGGTTCGAATCCCTCCGCACGCACCGATGCATTGACCCGTGGTGTAAGCGGTAGCACGGCTGATTCTGAGTCAGCCGGTTTAGGTTCGAGTCCTGACGGGTCAGCGACGAAACTCATTGCCTCGTAGGGTAATCGGTAGCCCACCGGATTTTGGTTCCGGTCAGTTCAGGTTCGAGTCCTGACGAGGCAGCACAAGCCCCGTTCGGATATGGGTTAGTCTGCCGCCCTTTCAAGGCGGGGAAGCGGGTTCGAGTCCCGCACGGGGTGCTGCTGTCCGGTAGCTCAGTTGGTTCAGAGCGTCGCTCTGATACGGCGGAGGACGGAGGTTCAATTCCTCCCCGGACAACCAGAGGGGAATTAGCTCAACCGGCAGAGCGCCTGCCTTGCAAGCAGGAGGCCAGGGGTTCGACTCCCCTATTCTCCACTCGCACAACGCGTCAGGAGGTGTGGCAGAACGGTTATGCAGCTCGGTGCTAACGAGCCGCCGCGTCACCCGCGGCTGGGGGTTCGAATCCCTCCGCCTCCGCAAATTTTGTCCATGGCGATCGTGGTGTAACGGCAACACAGTGGTCTGTGACTCCGCAGTCGAGGGTTCAACTCCCTCCGATCGCCCCAAAGCCCTTGTAGCACAATGGATAGCGCGCCGGTTTCCGGAACCGGAGGTTGCAGGTTCGAATCCTGCCAAGGGTGCACTTCAACGCTACAAACCCCTGTGGCCCAACGGATAGGGCGCCAGTTTACGAAGCTGGAAGTGGGAGTTCGATTCTCTCCAGGGGTACTAGGGGATTGAAACGCTCGGCGTACCGCAATTCATGACTGCCGGATTAGCTCAACAGGCCAGAGCACCTGTCTTGTAAACAGGCCACGCGGGTTCGAGTCCTGCATCCGGCTCCATCCAGTAAGGCAACATGCCTCCGTAGCTCAACGGATAGAGCAGCGAGCTTCTACCTCGTCGGTTTGCAGGTTCGAATCCTGTCGGAGGCTCTACGCGACGCCACCACTGTGCAAGATCATTTTGGGTTTAAAACCGCTCGCGAAGGCGCATTCTATGGGCTGACGTCGGTCACAGGAGGCGCGGCTCATGGCTACCGGACAGGATGGGGTCGGCGCCACGGCGCAAGCCGATCCAGGATCAAAGCAGGTACAGGTACGGCGCGCTGCGATGGCCAGCGCCATCGGTACCACGATCGAGTGGTATGACTTCTTCCTCTACAACACGGCCGCTGCGCTGGTCTTTCCGCACTTGTTCTTCCCCGCGTCCAGCACCTACGCGGGCGCCATGCAGTCGTTCGCGACGTATTTCGTCGGGTTCGCCGCACGCCCGATCGGGGCGGCGATCTTCGGGCACTGGGGAGACCGGATCGGCCGTAAGACCACGCTGATCATCACGCTGCTGGTGATGGGTCTCGCGTCCGCGGTGATCGGCATCCTCCCCGGCACCGCAAGCATCGGCGTCGCTGCACCGCTGCTGCTCGTCACGTTGCGAGTACTGCAGGGCATCGCGGTCGGCGGTGAGTGGAGCGGGTCGGTGTTGCTGACGATGGAATGGGGAGATCAGCAACGGCGCGGGCTGCTCGGCAGTTTCGCTCAGGTCGGCGTCCCGGTCGGGCTGGTCCTCGGCACCGGCGGCATGACGCTGCTGTCGGCGACGATGTCCGACGAGACGTTCGACTCCTGGGGCTGGCGGGTGCCGTTCCTGGCCAGCTTGATCCTGGTCGCAGTGGGCCTGGTGATCCGGCTGAAGATCCTCGAGACGCCGATGTTCAGCAAGGTGCTGGAGCAAGGCAAGACCGCAACCACCCCGGTCAAAGAAGTGGTCCGCCGGCACTGGCGGGAAATTCTGCTGTCGGCCGGCCTGCGATTCGTCGAGCAGATGCCGTTCTACCTGTTCACCACGTTCGTGTTGACCTTCGTCGTGCAGCGCCACCACTACAGCAAGACTTTCGTGCTGACCGCGGTCCTGGTCGGCGCCACGGTCGAACTCGCGACGATCCCGTTCTTCTCGCACCTGTCGGACTCGCTGGGCAGAAAGCGGGTCTACCTGACCGGGGCGATCCTTGCCGGGCTGTTCGCGTTCCCCTACTTCGCCATCTTGACGCACGGCGGGAAGGTGGCGATCTTCCTCGCGGTCGTGTTTTCGATGATCGTGCACTCGATGATGTACGGACCCCAGGCGGCGCTGATCGGTGAGAGCTTCCCGACGCATTTGCGTTACGGCGGTGCCGGACTCGGCTACCAGTTGGCTTCGGTGTTCGCAGGCGGGCCCGCGCCATTGCTGGCGACCTGGCTGCTCCACGAGACCGGAACCCCGTACTCGATCTCGATCTACATCGTCGTGGCCGCGGTGGTGACGGTGCTGTGTTGTCTTGCCCTGCCTGATCGTTCGCGCGCCGACATCGACGACTCAACGATCTACAGCCGCGCTCGATCGACGTGAATTGCCTGCCGACCTACGAGTGCAGTTGAGGTAGGTACTGCGGGCAGTACGCCGTGATCGAAGCCCTGATCATCGCAGCGTTCTGTGCTCGGGTGGCGAAGACGTTCTTGGCGACGAAGGCTGCGACCAGTTGATCGGGCGTCGGTCCCTCGCTGAGGTTTTGGCACACCGCGTGTCCCGACGAGATCTCAAGGGCAGGATCAATCTGCGGGATGCCCGCTTGGGCGAGACTGGCGACAAAGGTGTCGTCGACCGCGTCGGCGTTGGCCGGTCCGGCACCGAACACGGCGGCGATCCCGAACGTTCCGACTGCGAATGCGGCGGCTGCGTTCCGCCGCAGTTTGTGGTTGATACTCATGTCTCGACTTTGCCCGTCGGACCCCGGTACGCACATGCGTCGATCTACCCATATTTGGTCGACTGGTGACACCGATCAATCCGAGGGTGGGGGCTTTTGAGCGGCAAAGGCGGCCGCCTGGGTGCGGTTGCGAACGCCGAGTTTGGCCAGAATCGATTCGACATGTCTGCCGGCGGTCTTCGGACTGATGAACAGCGCGGTCGCGATCTCGGCGTTACTGTGTCCGGCCGCTACGAGTTCGAGCACGTCACGTTCACGTTGGGTGAGCCCGTACGGGTCCGCGGCCGTCTTCTTCCGACGGGTGTCCGGGTTGCGCCCACGGAGTTGCGCGAGGCGCTGGCGTCCTCGCCGCAACGCGGAGCGTGCACCCAGTCGGCGGAACGTCTCGAGCGCCGTTTCCACTGCAGCGATGTCGCCGCCGAGTTGAGCCAGCGCAGCGTCGTAGGGACAGCCGAGGCGCAGCCATTCGGCGGCCGCGGCTTGCCAGTCACCGCTGACTTCGAGCCGATACGGCGTAATCGTGTCGCGTCCCGGCGCGTAATCGACTGGACCTCCGGCCAGCTGCGCCCAGCGTCGAAGCTGTCCGACCAGCCACGGGTCGGCGTGCTCGGTAGCCGCAGCCAGTCCCGTCTGCGCTTCAGTGCGGGCGGCTTCGTCGTCGCCCGCCAACCAGGCCGCTTCGGCGCGAGCGGCCCACACCACGCCGAGGCGTGACAGGTCGTCGGAGTCGGCGGCGGCCAGCGCTTCGTCCAGGAGCGTGGCGACAGGCTCTCCGCCTCGACGCGCATTGATCAGCGCCACGCAGATCAATGGCAGTATCCGCTGCGTCGCCAGCGCCGGCGATGTCAGCACGTCGTGGGCGCTGGCCAACGATCTCTCCCAATCCCCACGGTGCAACGCCACCAGCGCGGCTGCGCCGGCGGTGATCGCGAGGCACATCGCAAGGTCATGCTCGACGCAGAAGGCGGAACACTCGGTGATGTACTCGTCGGCGCGGTCGAGGTCGTGCTTCACGGCGGCATACCAGGCCATGAGTGAGCCGTTCAGGCCGGCCTGTTCGAACAATCCCTCCGTTCCCATCGCGTCGCGCCATGCCGCCTCCAGCGCATCCCAACCACTGTCGGTGGTTAGCACCGGGGCCAGGGCGGCGAAGAATCGTGCCCGCAACACGACGCCGCGATCGCCGAATTGCGTGCCCAAACTCATTGCACGCGAGGCGTAGTCAGCACAGGCGGGGTCGAAACCGACAGCCGTCAGGCCGGCCATCGTGGCCAGCGACAAGGCCAGCTGTGGACACGGGCCTACCTCTTCGAGCACGCGTACCGACGCCGCCCCGGCCTCGAGGGCCTCACGGGTGCCGCCGAGCGCGTAGACCATTTGGGAAAGCCAGGCCAGATCGCTGCCCTCGCCGAGGCGGTCACCCAACGCGTGACGCAACGTGATCGCTTCCCGCCAAGAGGTCACTGCCGCTTCGCCCATCGCACTCAGCCAGCACGCGAACGCGTGCTGCTCGAGCAATAGCACCTTCTGGTCGGTGGTGATCTTGTCGGCGTACCGCAGCGCCAGCGCGAACAGCTCGGCGGCTTCGCGGTTCGCATCGAGCCGGAAGGCACGCTCGGCTGCCAGGGGCGCATAGCGGATGACCGCGTCGTGATCGCCGGCTTGCTCAGCATGAAATGCCAAGGCGCCGAAGGTATCCGGGTTGATCGGCGGCTCGGCAAGTACGGCTAGGGCCTGCTTGTGCAACAGGCGTCGTTGGTATGGAGCGATCTGGTCCAGCGCTGCCCGCCGCGCCAGTTCGTGGCGGAAACCGACCGTGTCCACGTCGGCC
>Ga0207641_10000903_pt1 | contig 30809 bp, 20 predicted proteins | sample KBSSwiS62_FD_184306 | JGI IMG/M metagenome (GOLD analysis project Ga0207641, IMG submission 184306) | Switchgrass rhizosphere microbial communities from Kellogg Biological Station, Michigan, USA - KBS Switchgrass S6-2 (SPAdes) (version 2) | ecosystem: Host-associated > Plants > Roots >... | reverse complement strand
CGGTGCTGATTCTGGACAACCGTGCGTTTCGTCTGGCTCCAGGTGCTTGCGGACTGATTCCGGTTGGGATGAAGCAGGCCTGGTTGGGGCCCGAGAGCGGAACGGCCAGATGGATCGATATGAATACGCCGGTCCCGAAAGGTATCAACTTTGCGGATGACACCTATTTTATCGGTCCGCCGCCTCAGGTTTCGATCGAACCGCTTGACGTTCGTGATCCTACGTCGCGGCATCTCTTTCGGATGGCCGATGACGACATCAAGGTTGAGGCACTGCGCGTGGGGTTAAGGAAAGATGCGCCGAAAGTTTCGGCCAGCATGGCGACGGCATTGCTCGTTTATAGCGGGATCTCGCTGAAGATGCTTGTTGACGAGCGTCTCGACGCCGCTTTGCACACGATGTTCATGGTCGAGTACCAGCCGGGAGGCAATGCGCATCCGCACGATCATCCTCTCGAGGAGGCTTACTACATCGTGGATGGCGAAGTGGAGGCATGGGCCGATAACGAGAAATACCTGATGAAGGCCGGAGATTTCCTGTGGGCCGGCGTGGGATGCACGCACGCGTTCTATAACCGAAGCAACACGACAGTGCGCTGGCTGGAGACCCAGTCGCCGCAACCGCCGGCGCGGCACTCCTATCGATTTAGCCGCGACTGGGAATACTTCGCCCAACAATTGAAAAACAGGAATTTTGCCGCGGTGCCTGCACAGAAGGGGACGGATCAATGAGTGAAAAACTGGACGCCAGAGTGTTGATCGTCGGTGGCACGGGCGGGATCGGCCGCGCATTGGCAGAGAGATACGGATCCCTGGGCAGCGATGTCGTGATTACAAGTCGCGATGCGGCCAGAGCGGCTTCCATCGCTGCTGAAATCGGCCCGAATGTTCGCGGGATTGCGCTCGACATTGCTGAGCCTGAGAAGATCGACGGAATGCTTGCAGACGTTGGGCGGATTGACCGCCTCCTGATTGTTGCCATTGAACGCGACTCCAACACTGTGCGGAATTATGACCTCGCCAAGGCTCGGCGAGCTGTAACCGTCAAGCTGGTTGGGTATACGGAAGTTGTCCATGTAATGCTGGATCGTATGAATAAGGATGCGTCGGTTGTCATATTTGGCGGTCTGGCGGGCGAGCGACCGTATCCGGGCTCGACTACTGTCACCATGGTGAACGGCGCCGTCAGCAGCATGATCAAAACGATGGCTGTCGAACTCGCCCCGATCCGGTTCAATGCGATACATCCGGGAATTATCGGCGACACGCCGGCCTGGAAAGACAAGCCGGAAGCGCTTGCCGCGGTGCGCGCCCGTACTCCTGGTGGCAGGCTCGCGACAACCGAGGATGTTGTTGACGCCGTCAAATTCCTGTTCAACAACAAAGGCGTTAACGGCGTCAATCTCATCGTTGACGGCGGTTGGATCCTGCAGTAAGGCGTGCATTGAACCATGCGCAATTTCTCCAGCCCAACGGTTGAATAAACACAATTCCCCTTCGCCGTATACTGTTCCTGTGATTAGATTTCACGGGATATTCACGGCATGAATCGGACGCACGTCATCAGGATCATTGCAATCACCCTGGCGGGTGCGGGCCTGACTGCCAGGCCCGGAGTCTCGCCGGCGCCGGCCGCCGAGACTGCTGCTGTTCTCAACCAGTACTGCGTCTCGTGCCACAACGAGAAGCTGATGACGGCGAACTTCGCCATCGACCGGCTGAATCCGGAGAAGGTTCAGCAGAATCCCGCCGCGTGGGAGAAGGTGGTTCGGAAGTTGAGGACCGGCACAATGCCTCCGCCGGGAAGTCCTCGGCCAGCTCTTGAGATCTACGACGCAACCGCTTCATCGCTGGAGGCCGAACTGGACCGGACTGCTCAAGCGAATCCCGGCCGGCCGGCGCTGCGGAGAATGAACCGTGCGGAATACGGCAACGCAATTCGGGATCTGCTCGATCTTCATGTTGATGTCGAAACGTTGCTCCTTCCTGATGACGCGGCGTTCGGTTTCGACAACATAGGCGATCTCCTCGATGTTTCACCGACTCTACTCGAACGCTACCTCACAGCGGCGGATCGCGTCAGTGCGCTGGCTGTCGGCGACGCTTCGACTCCCGCGGGATCGCAAACCTACCACGCAGCCGGCGATCAATCGCAGGACATCGAGCGTGAAGGAATGCCGTTCGGCACCGTTGGAGGTCTCAGGGCGAACTACAATTTTCCCCTTAGTGGAGAGTATGAATTTCGAGTCGGACTGCTTCGTACCAATCTGGATGGCATTCGTGGACTCGAACATCCCCACCAGGTGGAAATCATGGTGGATGGCGAACGTTTGATGCTGGAGACTGTTGGTGGCGACGTTGAAGACGGCCGCACTGGAACGATTGCGGAAAAATCCGACGCTACCGACGCGCGGCTGCGCGTCCGCGTTCCGATTCAGGCCGGTCCGCGTGACGTGGCCGCTACCTTCGTGCGCAAGATCGGCGAAGGCACAAACCGCCTGCGCCCGTTCGACCGAAGCAACGCCGATACGTACGACTCCACGGGCCGTCCCCACGTCGAAACTCTTACAATTCTCGGTCCTTTTCTGGCCAGCGGTGCGGGAGACACACCCAGCCGTCAACGCATCTTTATTTGTAAGCCCAGCAGCCAAAACCAGGAGGAGCCCTGCGCGCGAAGAATTCTCTCCGCACTCGCGCAGCGCGCGTACCGTCGCCCGGTGACCGCCGCTGATCTGGACCTTCTCCTTCCTTTTTATAAGGAAGGTCGCCAAAAAGGGTCCTTCGAAACCGGTATTCAACTTGCGTTGCGCCGTCTGCTGGCAAGTCCCACCTTTGTATTCCGTACCGAGAGTGATCCCCGGAACCGCGACAGTCGCATCAATGATCTCGAACTGGCATCCCGGCTGTCGTTCTTTCTTTGGAGCAGCATTCCGGACGACGCCCTGATCGATCTGGCATCGCGCGACCGTCTCCACGAGCCCGCGGTTCTTGAGGAACAGACCCTGCGAATGTTGGCGGACCCACGTTCGAATGCCATGTCTGACAATTTCGCGGGCCAATGGCTGCACCTTAGAAATCTCGAAGGCATCCATCCCAACACCGATGAGTTTCCGGATTTCGATAACGATTTACGCCTGGCGTTCACGCGTGAAGCGGAACTCTTCTTCACGAGCATCATGCGGGAGGACCGGAATGTCATGGACTTCCTCACGGCGGACTATACGTTCGTCAATGAACGGCTCGCGCGCCACTACGGAATTCCACAGGTTTACGGCAGCCGGTTCCGGCGCGTGACACTGGGTCCAGAATTCGAAGCGCGCCGCGGGTTGCTCGGAAAGGGCGGTGTTCTGATGTCGACCTCTCGCGCAGACCGGACCTCTCCGGTTCTTCGGGGTAAGTGGATTCTGGAAAATCTGATCGGAACGGCGCCGCCCGCCCCACCGGCAAACGTGCCTCCACTGGATACCAAACCCGGAGCAAAGCCGCGCACAATCCGCGAGCGAATGGCCTCACACCGCGCGCCCGGATGCGTGAGCTGCCATCAGTTAATTGATCCGCTCGGTTTCGCCCTGGAGGGATTCGATGCCGTCGGCGCCTGGCGCACTCAGGAGGCCGGCGCCCCCATCGATGCGTCCAGCCGACTGGCGGATGGGCGGGCTGTCAACGGAGTCGGAGAACTGCGCGCCGCGCTTGCAGCACGCCCGGAGGCATTCGTCCAGACTCTTACAGAAAAATTAATGACTTATGCGCTCGGACGGGGACTTCAGCATTATGATATGCCTGTCGTCAGGGCCATCGTAAGAGACGCGAAAGGGAAGAATTACAGCTTCAGCGCGGTCGTGATGGGGATCGTGCGAAGCGTTCCGTTTCAGATGCGCGCGAGCGCCGGGAAACCGGAGGGGGCTGCGGATTGACAAGGCAAGATTTCACCAAGAGGAGATTTCGCAATGCTCATCGCTAAAAAGTCGTTGCCGCGTCGAACTTTCCTTCATGGAATGGGTGCCGCAGTCGCTCTTCCGTTCCTGGAAGCCATGGCTCCGGCCATGACTCCTCTTGCGCAATCGCCGGCCAAGTCACCCCTTCGTTTCGGTGGCGTGTACATACCCAACGGTTGTGTGATGGATAACTGGACTCCCAAAACAACAGACGGAACTCTCGAGATCACGCGAGTTCTGCAACCGCTGGGAGCTTTCCGCGATCAAATGACCGTGGTCGGTAATCTCTCTCGCGCAGGTGGAAAGAACTCCACCGATCACGCCGTCAGTTCGGCGGGTTGGTTGACGGGCGCTCTGGCAAAGCAGACAGAAGCTGAAGACATCCGCGTCGGCATCAGCATCGATCAGGTCCTCGCCAAACAAATTGGACAGGAGACGCCGTTTCCGTCGCTCGAATTCGCGACGGAGGATTTCTCCGGTTACGTTGGCGGATGTGTTCCCGGCTATAGCTGCGCTTACATGAACACGATTTCCTGGGCGTCGGAGACGGCGGGACTGCCCATGGAGATTGATCCCCGCGCGGCGTTCGAGCGTATGTTCGGTCGCGCAGGGAGTCCGGCCGATCGAAGCGTTCGACGGGCCGAGGATCGCAGCATTCTGGATTCGATCCTTCAGGAAGTGCGCTCACTGCAAACGAAGGTTGGCGCGCCGGATCGCGCGCGCCTGGGCAACTATCTCGACAACGTTCGCGAGATTGAGCGACGCATCCAGAAGACGGAAGCCCGTAATGCCACCGAGGTTACGTCATTAAACGCGCCGCTTGGAGTTCCGGAATCGTTCGAAGAGCACATGGCGTTGATGTTTGATCTGCTCGTGGTGGCCTATCAGTCCGACCTGACGCGTGTCTTTACCTTCATGACGGGACGCGAAGCGAGCCAGAGAACTTATCCGGCGCTGGGTTTCAAAGAAACGCACCACGACATTTCGCATCACGCTCGTCAGGCGGAGAAGATGGAACAGCACACGCGCATCAACATGTATTTCGCTACGCTGTTCGCGTCGTTTCTGGAGAAGCTCCGCAATTCGCCGGAGGCCGACGGCTCTGTGCTCGATCATTCGTTGATTGCATTCGGCGCCGGCATGAGCGACGGTCAGGCGCACAATTCTTACCCTCTCTCGTTCTCTGTCATTGGCGGGGCGGGCGGGCGAGTCAAAGGCAACCGCTTCGTCATTGCGCCGGAATGGACACCGATTGCCAATGTCTGGCTCGGTGTAGCGTCCATGTTCGGCAGCCAGATTGACAGCATCGGTGAAAGCACGAGCCCCTTCCAGCTTTAGGCCCGAAATGCGGAACTTGAAAGGACTCATCAAGCCGCTGGCCGTTCTTGTCGCAATCTTGTGTGCAGAGCCCATACATGCGGCGGACAGCCCACTCTTCGCTGCGGTAAAGAATGCGGACGTTGCGGTTGTGCGCCGCCTGCTTCAGCAGGGCGCAGCCGTAAACGTTTCGGAGACGGACGGATCGACACCCCTGCACTGGGCAGTGGAGTCCGACGATACGGAAATGACTCGCTTGCTTTTAAAGGCGGGCGCCGATCCCAAACGTGCCAACCGGTACGGAGTGACTCCATTGCACCTGGCTGCGGTGAACGGTAACCCCGCCTTGATGCGCGATCTGCTCGATGCCGGCGCGAATCCCAACGCCGTCCTTCCCGAGGGCGAAACAGTCCTGATGAGTGCCGCGAGAACGGGTTCAGCGGAAGCCGTTACACTGCTTCTTGACCGTGGCGCTGATGTGAATGCACAGGACAGGTGGTATGGGGAGTCTGCGCTGATATGGGCTGCCGCGGAGAACCATTCTGAGGCCGTCAAGGTTCTGCTCGCGCGAGGAGCCCCCGTGGACTCTCGCTCCACTTTGCAGAAAACCCCAAATCGGCGCGCCGGACAAAACATTCTGTCGCTCGGAAACTGGACGCCGCTGATGTATGCGGCACGGGAAAACGCGCTCGAGGCCGGACGCGCTCTTGTGAAGGGTGGCGCGGGATTGGACCTCATCGATCCCGATGGAGCGACCGCGCTCGAGATCGCCATTATCAATGCTCACTACGAATTCGCCGCGATGCTGGTGGACGCTGGAGCAAATCCCAACATCGCCGACACCGAGGCTGGTATGGGAGCACTCTATGCGTTGGTCGACATGCACCGCCTGGCTGTTGGACACGGCCGGCCGAATCCGAACCCGGTGGGGCTCATGAGCGCCGTCGATCTTGCAAAGAAGTTGCTCGAGCATGGAGCCGATCCAAACAGCCGGCTGAAGAAAAGCATTATGCAGCGTCATCACACAGCGGGCGATTCGGCGCTGGCGGAAGGCGCCACTCCGTTCCTTCGCGCGGCAAAGTCGGGGGATATCGAAATGATGCGCGTCCTGGCGGCCGCCGGAGCGGACCCGAAAATCGCAATGCCGAACGGAAACAACGCGCTGCTGTTTGCCGCCGGCCTCGGCTGGCGTAATGGCAGTCCCGCCGCACCATCGTACGATCAGGGAACTGACGAGGAAGCTGTCGAGTCCATTCGATTCCTGCTCGGGCTCGGTTTCGATATCCACGGAACGAACGATGCCGGCGACACGGCTCTTCATGCCGCCGTTTCCGGACGCGGATCGGAAGCCATTATCGCCTTTCTTGTCGCTCAGGGGGCGAACCCCGAAAGTAAGAACAAGCGCGGGCAGACTCCTCTATCCCTCGCGACCGCTAAGGGCAACGACGCCATTACAAAGCTGCTGCGCTAAGTTAAGAAACAGTCCTTGTTCAGTGTGGGATTGTGATTTGTCATCGGTGTGGTAGCGCTTCGCGCGATCCATTGTTAAGACGCTCTTATTTTGGAGGGTTTCCATGGCTAAAATGCGTGCAGTTCAGATCTCACGCCCTGGCGGGCCATTTGAAATGGTGGAGCGCGTTATGAACGCATGATGAGCAATAAGGCGCGTTTCCACGTCGTGATCACAACCGGGAGTTAGCCGATCAAGCCGGCCAAGTTCGATTCTCGTCACTTAACGACGAATTCGGGAGATCCGGAAAAATTCTTCGAACCAAAACCGCTGACGGCGGTCATATATATCGGAACCTTCCACGCACAGGTAGAGGAGAGTGGGAATGAAGAGCAGGAGAGGTTTTTCGCTGTTGGAGCTTTTGATCGTCGTTGCGATCATTCTTATCATCGCCACCATCGCCATTCCAAATTTGCTACGGTCTCGTCAGGCTGCCCATGAGTCGGCTGCTGTCGCAAACCTGAAAACGCTAAACGCAGCTCAGATCACATACTCGTCGGCTGGCGGTGATTACGGGACCCTGGCGGATTTGATCGCCGCTCGCCTGGTGGACGACACATTCACCGGCGTCAAGGCGGGTTATAAGTATACGATTGAGGCGTCCGGCGCGGATTACACCGCGATTGCAGTTCCCGCCAACAGCAACTCAGGCCGCTATGGCTATTACAGCGTGCCCGATGCCGTCATCCGCTTTTCGACGGACACAGCTCTCGCTCCGCCCGGTCAGGCGGGGCGTGCCGTGCATTGATCTTTCAGCGTCTGCCAATATGACTTCACATTTCTTCTCCATACTCTTGATGGTCGGCGTCACTCTGGCGCAAAACAACAATGCGCGGATGGACCAGATTGCACAGTCCTATGTTTCCAACAAAGAGTTCATGGGATCGGTGCTGGTCGCTAGCGGCAACGATGTTTTGCTCAGCAAGGGTTATGGTTCGGCCAATCTGGAGTGGGAGATTCCGAACTCGGCTTCAACGAAATTCCGGCTCGGATCGATCACAAAGCAATTTACGGCGGCCTCCATCCTTCTTCTAGAAGAACGCGGAAAACTAACTGTTAACGATCCTGTGAAGAAACATCTGCCGGACGCCCCGGCGGAGTGGGACAAGATTACGATTTTCCACCTGCTGACACACACTTCGGGAATTCCGAGCTTCACCGATTTCCCGGATTACCAATCCACCGAAGCGTTCGCAACCACACCCGAAAAGCTGGTAGCGCGTTTTCGCGATAAACCGCTGGAATTTGCGCCCGGCGAACGAATGAACTACAGCAACTCCGGCTACGTATTGCTCGGGTATCTCATCGAACGGATCAGCGGCGAGAGCTATGAGTCGTTCGTCCAGAAAAACATCTTCACGCCACTGGCAATGAAAGACTCCGGCTACGACTCCAACTCTGCTGTGATCGCGCGGCGCGCAGCGGGGTATGAGCCGAGTCCAAACGGTCCAACCAACGCCGGGTTCATCCACATGAGCATTCCCCACGCGGCCGGGGCTTTGTATTCCACAACCGAGGATCTGCTGCGGTGGGAACAGGGCCTGTTCGGCGGCAAACTCCTTTCGCAGGAATCACTCCAGAAGATGACCACGCCTTTCAAGGCTGACTACGCTTTTGGGTTAGTGGTTCGCACTGAGAAGGGACGCAAAGTCATTGAGCACGGTGGCGGCATTGAAGGCTTCAACACGTCGCTTGCTTACTATCCCGAAGACAAACTGACAGTGGTCGTCCTGGGAAATCTGAATGGGTCGGCACCGGATCAGATCGCGACTCAGTTGGCTGCTATTGCTCATGGCGAGACGGTCACCCTGCAGAGCGAGCGCAAGGAAATTAAGCTGGATGCCAAAGCACTGAGCCGTTATGTCGGTGCGTATCAATTGGCGCCCGGCGCCGTCATGCTCGTCACGTTGGACAACGATCAACTGATCAGCCAGCTAACCAACCAGGGACCTATTCCGATTTTTCCGCAGTCGGAAACTGTCTTCTTCCCGAAGGTTGTCGATGCGCAACTGGAGTTTTCCGCCAACGACGCGCAGGGACGACCGACGCAATTAACCCTGCATCAGGATGGCCGGAGTATGCCCGCCAGGCGGCTTGATGACGCAGAATTCAAACGACTCACCGATGCGGCTGAAGCGGTTTCAAAGAGGGTCAAGGATCAGACGGCATTGCCGGGAAGCGAGTCTGCGCTGCGGAGAATCATCGAAGAAGTACGAAGTGGCAACCCGAACTACGATCTGCTTGGCTCCGGTCTCGCTTCGACAGTTCGCCAGCAGTTGCCGCAGATTCAGGCTCAAATCGTTCAACTCGGCGCTGTGCAGTCGATGTCCTTCAAAGGAGTCGGACCTGCGGGAGCGGACATCTACCACGTTCAATTTGCTAACGGCGTAATTGAGTTCCGAATCGGAGTCGGAGCTGACGGCAAGGTTGAACCTCTCGGCATGCGGCCAGTTCAGTGATATTTTTCCTCGGCTGACACACGACACGAGTGGCCGCACAAGCGGCCTCAGCTTGACCCGCAGCGACACCGCGCTTATTCTCGCTCTCCAAATTCCGTTCCTGGAGGCTCTCTGATGTCAGACGACACTTCCGTCACACCCACGACCAGCAAACCGGTGTTCGCCGAGCGGCTGGTTGCATTCTTGCTTGTACTGTATCTGTTGGTTCTCGGTCTCGGCGCATCGACCTGTCTCTTCAAGACGTTCCCTACCAAACCGACGGATGGGCCGCCTTCGATGGTCCAATGCACCATAGGCAACAGGGTGGTGTTCGAGACAACCAGCGACAGAGTGCTGTTGTACGCGGCACTGCTCGCCGGCATCATTGGCAGTTTCCTCCATGCCGCGCAGTCGCTCGCGACTTATGTCGGCAACGGTGACTTCAAGATGTCGTGGGCCTCATGGTACGTGGTGCGCCCCTGGATTGGCGGCATCCTCGGCTTCTCGCTCTATTTCGTGGCTCGCGCTGGGCTGGTGGGAGGCACGGGAGCCGGCGACGGTGTAAACACCTATGGAGTCGTTGCGATTGGATTGCTCGGCGGATGGTTCTCGAAGACGACCACGGATAAGCTGCAGGAAGTGTTCACCACCCTGTTCAGGACAAACGAGGACGATAAGCGCAAGGACAAGCTGACCGCCGATGTTCAGCCCGTGATCAAAGACGTCACGCCAAAGCCTGTCACGGCGGCGGTCACCGAACTCAGCGTGTCGGGAACGGGATTCGTTGATGGCGCCGTCGCATCGATCGGGCAGGATGTCCTGGACACCCGGTTCGTGTCGCCGACAGCGTTGACGGTGAGCCTGGCAAAAGTCACCAAGCGTCCCTCGGGGCCAGTAACAATCGGCGTGAAGAACCCATCGGGCGCAAAGCCAGAGGCAGCGCCATTCAAGATCGAGTTCGAGCCGTGAGTCGGGACTGACCAAAGCAGTGTAGTGAGGGGCGGCAAATATGGTAGAAGGTTTCGCACAGATCGACTGTCGGGGGAGGACTGAATGAAGAGGACTGAAAGTGGCGTGAGTGCCTTAACGCGCCGCGACCTGCTGAAGGCTGCGGCCGTAGCGGCATGGGCGGTGCCGGCTCTGGCGCAAGCTGGCCGCGGCCAAAGGGGGCAAGCCGCTCCGCAGACGGGGACGCAGTTGGTTTTGTTAGGCACGCAGGGCGGTCCGGGCGTCACAGCAAACCGGACTCAGGCATCGAATGCCGTGATTGTAGACGGCCGGCCCTATCTGGTCGACTGCGGGTATGGCGCGCTCAAGGCTGCCGTTCAGGCGGGACTTACTCTGGGCACCATCTCCAACATTTTCATCACGCATCTTCACGATGACCATACCGCGGACATCGCCGCGTTTCTCGCCCTCAAGTGGACAGCAGCGCAGAATCCCGGCGAGGCCACTATTCACGGTCCTTACGGCACTGTCGCCATGGTTGATGCCGCCATCGCCTTTTCCAAGGCTAATGTGGAAATTCGAAAAATCGACGAGGGACGTACAGTCGATCCCAAGAACGTCTTTCATGGCCGCGATCTGGCCGCGCCGAAGATTACGGAGGTTTTCAAAGACGACCGCCTTGCGGTACAGGCCGTCGAAAATACGCACTTTCCAGATCGAGCGAAGGCGAAGATGGATTACCGCTCTTTCGCTTACCGATTTAATACGGCAACGCGTTCGATCGTGTTTTCCGGGGATACGACGTATTCCGAAAATCTTATCGAACTTGCGCGGGGTGCAGACGTATTTGTCTGCGAAGTTCTGGGTAATGCGAATTCCCAGAACGCGCGAGGCGCAGCTCCAATCAATAACAATACAGAAAGCATTGCGCGTCACGTACGCGAGACTCACTCCACTCCGGAGGAAGTCGGCAAAATGGCTGCTGCGGCGAAGGTAAAGACGCTGGTCCTCAGCCATCAGGTCGGCGGAGGGCGGGGCGGAGATAACGATCCGTTGACAGCCGATATAAAGAAGGTCTTCACCGGCGAAATCATCGTCGGTACCGATCAAATGCGTCTCTGATGGTTGTGTAAGAGCGACGCCCGGAGTCTCGTCGCCGAGATCGACAAAGCCTGCCCCGCAAAGCCAGTCAACGTGCGAGGGAAACATGATCCAAAAAGTTTTTGCGCTCATCGCCGTTCTGATAATTGCGATGACATTGTCCGTTCGGCCGACCCGCACGCAGTCTCGTTCAGCCGACTCGATCGTGCTCTACGAGGGCGCCCGGCTCATTCCGGGGAACGGCAGGCCGGCGATCGAGGGCGCGGCAATGCTCGTTGAAAACGGGATGATCACTCGAGTCGGTACGAAAGGTAGCATCAATGCACCCCGGTCCGCTTCGCACTCGGACCTCACCGGCAAGACCATCATGCCGGCACTCATTAACACTCATGGCCATCCAGGTTTTCAGCGTGGACTCACTTACAGCGCCGACAATTTCACGCGCGAGACCATCATGGATGATCTCAATCGTGCACTCTATTTCGGTGTCGCGGCCGTGCAGTCGCAGGGTATCGAGAAGGGCGAGATCATGTACGAGATTCGCGCGGAGCAGGAAAATAATCGTACGGGTGGGGCGCGGCTGCGCATTGCCGGACGCGGCATCGGCGCGCCCAATGCGGGACCCGGTGCTGCAGCGTACGCCGGGATCGCGTATGAGGTCACGACGGAAGCTCAGGCGAGGCAGGCCGTAAAGGAACTCGCGGAAAAGAAGGTTAATCTGGTCAAGATCTGGGTGGATGACCGAAACGGACGCGCTCCGCGGCTCGCGCCCGACCTGTACCGCGCGATTATCCAGGAAGCTCACAAGCTTGGGCTAAAGGTGAATGCTCACGTGTTCTACCACAGCGACGCCGTCGACCTCGTGTCTGCGGGCATTGATGGATTAGCTCATCTTGTCCGCGATAGAGAGATGGACGATGAACTCGTGGCGTCGATCGTACGGCGAAACGTTTATGTGATGCCCAACCTCAGTCCTGAGTGGAACACCTACGATGAACTGCCCCATTGGCTGAGAGATGGGGACCCGCTCTTCATGCTCCTGCAGGAATCCGCCTCGCCGCCCGTTATCGCCCGGATAAGGAATGCCTACCAGAATCCAAATCCAGCTGCTGTTGAACGAACGCGCGCACAATACGCCATCCTGCAGCGCAGTCTTTCAAAACTCGCCAAAGCGAACGCGAACATTATTCTGGGGTCTGATACGGGACTCGAAGACCATCTCTTCGGTATGTCTGAACAGCATGAACTCGAAAGCATGGCGAATGCGGGCATGAGCCCCATGCAAGTCATTGTCTCCGCGACCAGCCGGCCCGCTGAATATCTCAAGCTCGACAAGCTGGGTATGCTTGCCGCCGGCAAAGAGGCGACGTTCCTGGTTCTGGACGCCAACCCGCTTGATAAGATCACCAACACACAACGAATTCACAGCATGTACGTCAAGGGAGTCGAGGTCGACCGGGAAGGGCTCCGAGGGTCGTTGAAGAGGACGTTTTAGAAACCGGCATCCGGTATGGCGAACGACTCTCGTCCCATCCTTGTTTACGACGGCGATTGCACGTTTTGCGGAGTGTGGGTTCGTTATTGGCAGCGACGGACTGCCGACCGCCTGGAGTATGTTCCGGCGCAGCGTATCGCCGAACGGGTTCCGGGATTATCACCTGAGGAATTCCGCGAGTCGGTTGGACTGCTTTACCCTGACGGTCGGCGTTTCCGCGGCGCAGAAGCGGTCTTTCATCTGATGCATGAGGGTTACGAAGTCCGGTGGCCCCTGATGCTTTGTGACCGCCTTCCTGGCTTTTCCCATCTGGCAGAAGCCGGCTATCGCGTGATTGCTGATCACCGCAGCTTCTTTTACGGGGTGACGCGGCTGCTTTGGGGGAAAGAAGTGGAGCCGCCAATCTCTGGCCTGACACGATCCGTATTTTTGCGCGGTCTCGCGGTAGTTTATTTCATCGCCTTTGCTTCTCTGGTCCCACAGCTCGTTGGGCTGGTCGGCGAGCACGGCATCGTGCCTGCGCGCGAGGTTGTTCCCACGGTGATGTCTATAAACGTGACCGACGCGTTCTTACGCATCCTGCCATGGGCCGGAATCGTGCTGGCCGCGATGCTCTTCGTTCGCGTTGTGCCAATGGTGGCGGTCGTCGGCCTGTATGTTCTTTATCTCCACGTCTCGATGATCGGACAGGATTTCTTCACCTTCCAATGGGACGCACTGTTGCTGGAGACGGGATTTGCCGCGATTCTGGTTACTCCGTTTGGTCTCGTGCCGTCGTACGCAAGATCTACTTCGCGCATCGGAATCTGGGTGTTGCGGTTGCTTCTCTTCCGACTCATGTTGGAGTCCGGGTTGGTGAAGATGCTCAGCGGCGATCCGACTTGGAGAAACTGGACGGCGTTGACGTTCCACTATGAGACTCAGCCGCTGCCGACTCCCCTGGCCTGGTACGCGCACCATTTGCCCGAGGGCTTCCAAAAATTTTCCTGCGCCATGGTGTTCGGTGCGGAACTGATCGTCCCGTTTCTTTTCCTGATGCCGAGGAAGTTGAGAATCATTGGCGCCTGGATCACGATCACGTTCCAGATTCTGATTGCGCTCACGGGCAATTACACATTCTTTAACGTGCTCACAATCGTTCTATGCATTTCTCTTTTCGACGATCAGCATCTTTACGGGTTGCTTCGCCGTTCCGTTCCACCTACCGAGGGCCCGCCGCGGCAGTGGCGTTGGGCAACACTCCCGTTGGGAACGTTCTTGATCGTAATGGGAACGCTGCAGCTTCTGGCGATGGTGCGCGTAGTCTCGGAACCTCCCGAAGTGTTTCCGGGCCTGGCCCTCGTGAATCGATATGGTCTTTTTGCGGTCATGACGACGTCGCGCCATGAAATTGTTATCGAGGGAAGCGAGGACGGCAGGGAATGGAAGCCGTATGAGTTCCAGTTCAAACCGGGCGATGTATTGAAGCCTCTTCCGTGGGTGGCGCCTTACCAGCCTCGTCTGGATTGGCAGATGTGGTTTGCAGCGCTTGGGCCAAACGAGGCATCTCCATGGTTCACGCGTCTCGTCGAACGTCTGCTCGAAGGCTCCCCAGACGTGTTGAGGCTTTTCGAAAAGAATCCGTTTCCGGATACGCCGCCGCGCCTCATTCGGGCTACGGTCTATGACTATCACTTCTCCGACCGAGCGACACGGGGATCAACACATGCAATCTGGACTCGCACCCTTCTGGGCGGCTACTTTCCCGCCGTCCGGTTGCGGTAAAGGAGGAGATCTGGAGATCTGGGGACAGCCTCCGAATTCGAACTGAGAAATCTACGCAGACTGAAGACTCTGTCGTTCGAATTCGGAGGCTGTCCCCAGATCTCCCCCGTCCCCTATCCGGCGTTACTTGAGCGACAACCAGTGCTTATCCATGTCTCTCGGATGCACTTTTCTCCAGACCCGCAGACCTATTGCGACGACCACACCAGCCAGCAATCCGGGAATCGCCCAGAACCGAAGCTCTGGAACATCGTGAAGGACGGCAGTCAACAGAATAAGGATCACAATTCCGGCGCCAATGCCGCCGCCAATCGGAATCTTCGAACTGTCGATTCGCACGATTCCGGGTGCAGGGGACTCGGTTACCGGTGCAGACCGCGTCCCGTGGGAAGTTTGTTCAAATCTCACGATTCCAAAAAGAACACCGCCAAAAACTGCAGCGAGAAAAATGGGCCCGACGTCGGAAAGCGCAACCGCGGCAAGTGCGGCGAGGACCAGAACGAGTGCAAACAGGGAACCAACGGGAACCCTGTGCATTGCCGTCAATGGCCGTCGCGCAACCTTGCCATAAAGCGAAAGGAACGCAATATCGAGCACCTGCCGCCAATACCAGAAACGTCCGCGGCCGTGCTGAAACTGCTCCGCCAGGTCGCCGATAACGGATTCGTGTTCGGCATCCGAACAAAACAATTTGAGAAACCATGTGGCTACCGTTGGTGTACGTCGAAGTGTCATACCTCTTCTCCTTTGAGTTGAGGAAGTCCTTTCCAGAGTTTCACCAGAGATCGCTGTGTGTCGCGAACGAGCCTCAAGCCCTGAGACGTCGTGCGGAAATGGCGCTTCGCTCGTCCGCCGCGCTCAGGAGTGGCCTCTCCAAGAGAAGACATAACGAGCCCTTTCGCCTGGAGCCGTGTCAGCGCATCGTACACACTTCCCAGCAGCACTTCGCTCCCCGTGGTTCTCTCAATCTCTTCCGATATGGAGACACCGTAAGCGTCGTTGCCAATACGGATGATGGCCAGCATGACCATCAATTCGAAATTGCTGAGGATGGGTGTGTTTGCCATTTGTTCTAGATTCTAGAATAAATTCTCGCGAAACGCAAGTCGTGTGAAAGGGAATTGAGGCATCAACGCGCGCTCCTCCGGCAGAACCCTTGAAACAGTGGGATGCATTCCGGTACCAGCAGCCAGGTAAAGCATGGGGAGTCGTGTCCGGTTTTTCCGGAAGGTCTCGATGCACACCGACAATACACACTCTACTGGATAGGCTGGCGTTATTGCACACGCCTATCCTGCTCTTGCTTCCCAGCCGAACTCGCTTTGTCGACCCGCTCTCGAGTTCGTGGGAAAACTGAGTGCGCCTGCAGCAAACTTCATTCCGATAATTAGGAGGAGCCAATGGCATCGCTCATCGAATCACTCACTCAATCGTTAACTCCGGATCTTGTAGGACAGATCGGTAAGAGCGTGGGTCTGGATAACAATCTCGTCAGCAAAGGCCTGGGCGTCGTCGGACCGCTCGTGACCGGAGTTCTTGCAAGTTCTGCTCAGAGCCCGCTGGGGATGGATGGCTTGATGAAGCTCATCCCTCAGACCGACAGTTCTTCAGGACTGGGCAGCCTCGTCAGCATGATCACCGGAGGAGGCGCTTCGACCAGCACTCTGCCCGGTCTGTTTGGACCGGGTCTCTCGGCAATAACGGGCACGCTTGAACGATCTCTCGGCTTCAAAGTTGGGCCGCTTATCGCGATGGCAGCCCCTCTGGTCATGAATCTCGTCGGGCAAACGATGAAGTCACGGAACCTCGACAAGGTCGGCGTCGCTCAGCTGCTGCAGGAGGAACACACGCAGTTCATGAAAAGCGGCAGTGACGCATCGAAGATGGTGATGAAGGCGCTGGACGCGGGCAAGGAAGCCGCCGGTAGCAAGGCTCGCTACTCTGCCGAGCAGTGGGCGAAGGTCCGGATTGCACCTATGGCGGCGGCTCAGGCCGTGATGGATGCATCTCCGTCGGGTGTAATCGGACGCTCGAAGGAGCTCGCGGCCGCAGCATCCGCGATCGCTGCATCCCGGAACACAGCGTTGCCGACAGCGCTGGTCAACCTGGCCTTTGATGTGGATCTCAGCTCGGAAGAGACCGATGTTCTAAAACAGAAATCCGCGCCGGCTACCAGCCTTGTTCGCGAGGCCGTCGCTGCTGTTTCGGCGAATAGTCCCGCCGATGTTTCCGAATACGGCCGACTTCTGGTCAGTGTTGCAACGCAGGTCGCCGAAGCGTCGAAGGAAGGAGGATTCCTCGGCATTGGTGGCACGCGGGTCAGCGAGCCCGAGCAGAAAGCGATCGACGAAATTCGCGCGCTGGTTGGTATTGCCGCGTAGTTGTCGGGCGTGCCAGGGGTTGAGCGAGCGATACCGCCCGGCAAGGATAACCGCTGTTCCCGGCACCTCGGCCGGGTACCATACGTTTGAACCGTGATCCAGGTGTGTCGCGCCTTGCGCCACACACCTGGAACCTGTGGACGCTTTTTGCCGACGGTCAAGTCGTAGCTCAGCCGCTCTACGTCTCGAACCTCGCTATCGACACATCAACGAACCCGGCTGCTCCAAGAGTTCAAGGGACGTTCAACGCGATCGGATGCATCACCGTCACTTCGTCCGATTCAACTCCTCAAGAATCGTCTTCAGCTCGTCGAGCCTCGCACCGGCTTCACCAAGCTTGCCCTCCGATGTCAGGCGTCGATAGTCCGTCAGCGCCTGATTCGCACGGGTGACCAAAGTACTGGTGGCCGCACCCGTCGATGTAGGGCTGGTCGGAGTTCCGCCTGGGGGCTGCTCGATTGCCCCACCTTTGTTTTCCAGAAGCAGTTTCAAGGCGTCACCAAAGCTTGTCGCATATGCAAGCCGATCCTGGGTGGCCAGCACAATCAATCGTAGCGCCGGCATCGGACTGCGTTCGGCCTGGAGATAAATGGGCTCCGCATAAAGAAGAACATCATCGATGGGTATAACCAGCAGGCTGCCGCGAACGACTTTCGAGCCCTGCTGGTTCCACAGCGTCAATTGCGAGGACAGCTGCGGGTCCTGATCGATCCTTGCCTGGATTTGCAACGGCCCATCCACGAATCGTGTCTTCGGCAAACGGTACGCGCGAAGCTTCCCGTAGTCGGCGCCATCACTTCGCCCGGCCAGCCATCCGATCATGTTGTTTCGATTTGATGGTGTGAAGGGAATCATGGAGACGAACTCCAGTTTGGTCTCGCCGGGAAATGACATCAGGACGTAGGCCGGATCGATTCGTTGGGCAGACTGTCCATCGCTCTGCGATCGTGTTTGCTGGGCCACGGACCAGACATCTTCCCTGCTGTAGAACACCTTTTCGTCATCCACATGGTAAGAGTTGTAAGTCAGCGCCTGGGTTTCAAAGAGAAGCTCGGGATAACGAATATGCTGCATTAGAAAACCCGGCATCTGCGTTTTAGGCTGGAATAACTGGGGATACATCTTCTGGTAGGCATTGATCAGGGGATCGGTGTCGTCGAAAACGTAGAAGGTGACGTTACCGTTGTATGCGTCGATCACGGCCTTGACGCTATTGCGAATGTAGTTCACCGAACGACCTTCGACGACCATGGATCGCGAGTACGGATAGTTGTCCGATGTCGTATATGCGTCCAGCATCCAATACAACGCGCCGTCGTCTCCAACGACCATGTAAGGGTCGTCGTCGAACGTGAGGAACGGTGCAAGGTGCAAAACACGGTCGATGATATTGCGATGAAGCAGCAGCACGCTGTCTGGCACGATATCGTTTGAGAAGGGAACGGCGGACAGATCACCGACCTCGGTGGCAAGCAGCAATCGGCGGAAGAGGGATCCCATCCGAATGCCTCCCGATCCCTCATACGCACTGTAGTTATTCATGTCGCCTTCGGGATAGTTGAATTCTTTCTGTCGCGTTTTCACATAGACCGGCCAGTTGGTCAGTTCTCCGAAATAGATTTCGGGGCGTTTGACTTGAATGCCGGGAACTGGACTGTCGACAGGCATGTTCGACAGCAGGAAATCAGGAAGGCCATCGGATGTGAAACGGCTTGCGGCGTTCATGGTCACTCCGTAGCCGTGCGTATAGATCAGTCGATCGTTGACCCAGTTTCGCGTGCCTGCCGGCAGTTTTTCGATGTCCATCTCGCGAGAAGCCAGCATCGTGCTCGTCAACTTCCCATCGACGGTGTAGCGATCGAGATCTACGTCCGGAAAATCGTAATACGTTCGGATTACCTGAATTTGGCGGAGCGTATCCTGCAGCGCCTTCCAGTCCCACAGGCGCATGTTGGCCAGAGTCGCGGCGTGTGTTGCCGGGTCAAACACGGCATTGGTGCGACGTGGGTCGAAAGGCATCTCTTCGACCTTGTCCAGGCCAAATGCCTTCCTGGTGAACTCGATGTTGTGCCGGATGTAAGGTGTTTCTGCCCGGAGTTCATTCGGCCGGACGACAAATGTCGTCACATAGCCCGGAATCACGACTCCACCTACAATGTGCGCGAGAACCGGAAGTGCCAGCGGCAGAACAGCGGTCCGAATTTTGGAGGACCGATTGAGCGTGATCACAATGGCCGCGATCACCAGTGAAACGGCCGTCGCCGGCAAACTCAACGCATAAACGTTATGGTCAACATAGCGAATGCCGCTTGAAAGTCCGTGATCCTCAAGCAGAAGTTCGTAACGCGAGAGAAATGTTCGCAACGCAAGGGCCATCAACAACACGCTAACCGCGAGAGACATGCCACGCAGGTTGACGGTCGCCCCACTTCCATACATCAGGATGGCGGCGACGAACATTAAGATCGCAACCAACATGAACCATGCATAGGCCATCTGCATGACCGGAAGCGCGAAGAGGTAAAAGTTCAGAGACCGTCCAAATATGGGATCAACGACGCCGTTTCCGTCCGGCCGGTTCAGGTAGCGGGCGAGGGTCAGCCATTGCGAACTCAGGATCGCAGCGACGATCAGGGCAAACGCTATGCTGAACCAGTTTATGATGCGTTTGATTGTATCCGGGGATGGTGGTTCTAACAGCCTCCCGCCAATTTCGACCAGCAGGCGCCTCGCGTTGCCTGCGACGGCGACGACTGCGCGCAACTCCAGCCAGAGGGTTGCTGCAGTTACGGCGAACACCGCGAGAAACAACAGCCCACGCGCTTTGATGCTGTACCAGAAGACTGAGTTGAAACCCAGGCTGTCAAACCACAGCTTGTCCACGTAAAGCCCGGCCGCGACCGAAGAGAAAATGAACAAAAGGATGACCAGCAGAACGAGCCTCAGAATTACGCTTCGGCTTTTCGAAGTAGGTGGAAGATTCCTGCGAGTACGACTCATCAGGCAATGCTATACGCAGCGGCATTGGCGGAGAACGCCTTTTCATCCCCGCTTCCGGATTTCGTCAGTCGTGGTCATCTTCTTCGGACGCGACGTCCAGAGGAAAGATCGTGGCCGGATCGATCGTCGTCACGTCGTATGACGCGTTGTTCGCGAAATTGACGTCTCCGCCCCCGAGGACCAGGGTAAGGTTCGTAACGCTGGACGGAGCAGTCAGGCTGACGGACACGGTGATCGTAATGAGGGGGTAGCTATCGCCGGACAACAGCGGCGCATTCTGCGTGCAAGGACCGGCTGGTTGTGTACATGTCCAGTTGGTGCCGGAAATTGAAATGGGCGTAAACGCCCATGGCACGATATCCCTGACGGTCACAGTCCCCGTCGTAGCCTGAGTTCCAACGTTGCTTACCTCGATGCTGTAAGACGCCGTTGTCTGCCCTTGTATGAAACTACCGAAGTGAGATTTCGAGACAGAAAGATCCGGCCCGATTGAAATCGGGAAAGCATCTGAAGAGATCCCGGCGGCGCTTACGATCAGGGAGAACGGACCGTTGGGGGTTGCCGGGTCGAGCGTGAAATCGACGGTTTGCGGTGTGGAACCTGTACCAACGCCAATCGGACTCCAGTTGGTCGTTCGTGCCCGATAAACGGTCCCCGCAGCATTGACGAGACGGATCACCGGATAATCTTCATCACTCTCGGCATCGTCACCGTAACTTGATCCCGACGATTGTCCGGTCAACTGCGTACCGGACAGAGTGAACAGACCGGCCCCATTGTTGGTCACGGCGGCAACCATAGGCCTCAAGGAAGGCGCGGCAGCACCGTCTGGCGTGTAAACCCACAGTTGATTCGTCGAGTCGGAAAATAGAAGTTCACCGGTCGGCAACATCAACATTCGCGTCACGTAGGACGGGATGTTATTGAGATTCGGATCGGGTATTACGGGGGAAACCGGAAATATCGTTCCCAGCACGGGATCGTAGTCAAGGAGCATCGTGGGCTTGCTGAAGGTGGCGCCAAACTTCAGAGCCACTCCGGTGTTGCCGGCTGTTGCCGCCATGCTGATGTGAACCTGAGTGCCAGAATCGACGCTGGACACCGTTACACCTGAAGGAATACCGGTACCGGACACAGCCCAGCCCGTCTGAATTTGTGCTGTCGAAGGAATCCCTGTGACGATCGTGGATCCCGACGAGGTGTTTCCTGTCGTCGGCAGCCCCAGGCCTGCGTCTGCGGCAAGAATGACATGGCCATTCGGAAGGATCGCCGCCGGTGCATCGTCCGCGGAAAAGAGGAAGGGGGCACCGCCGAGAGAGCCAATGAGATCAGGTCCGGCAGCCCAGCTGTTGAGTGCAGGGTCGTACAATGCCGTATGCCCGGTTGCGCCGATGACAAACATGCGGCCGTCGTAGAGTCTCAATATTCCCCCGAGCTCGAAGCCGATTGACGCGCTGCTCAAAAGCGGGAGAGTTCCGCTGGCCGTCCCTACAGCCGGGCTGATGCTGGACCACGTGTTGGTCGCGGGGTTGTAGCGCTCTGCGTAACCGGTGCCGGCGCTGTTGCTTTGAAAGATATCGTAGTTCAGGATGGTTCCGTCGCCCATGCGTGCCCACGTCTCTTCGCTGCTCTGGTCGTTGTATATCTTGGTTCTGCCGGCAGCCCACGAGTCGGTTGCGACGTCGTATAGATACGTGAGGTTGTTGACAATATTGCCCGCGAGAATTTTGCCGCTCGGCAGAAGCATCGAGGGAGTGTCTCCAAAGCAGGCGGGTGGTCTGATGGTAACGCCGAACGTGAGCGCAACGCCCGAAGCTGTGGCTGTCGCGACCCTGGAGATGCGTATTTGCGTTGGGGAGTCAAAGCTCGTCACGGTGGTGCCGGCCTGGATTCCGGCTCCGGTAATTCCGAAACCAATCTGTAGTCCCGTGGTCGAGGGAAGTCCTGAAACAATATTCGTCCCGGAAGTCGTGTTGCCCGTCGAGGTTGCCGTCAAGCTGAGCGCGCTGGCAAGTGTAAGGTTCGCGTTTTGAGATAAGTGAATCTGGCTTGGGCTATCGATGCTTGCGATCAGCGTACCGGCGGGAATTCCAGTACCACTAACGTTCCAACCGGGTTGCCATCCTTCAGTCGAGAGAATGCCAGTGACAACCGATGAACCGGCTATCACGAACCCACCAAAACTACTGACCGGCGGACAACCGGGCGTATTGGGATATGTGGCCGCTGCGGACCAGGTGTTCGTTATCGGATTGTAGATTTCTGCCGTGGCCGACCTGTTCGCAACCAAACCCGGTCCCGTGTACTCCCCTCCAAGGACCCAGACTCTGCCATCGGGCAACACGTGGGATGCGTAGTACAAGCGCGGCGTACTCATCGGGGCAATCGGATTCAGAGTCCAGACTCCGTTGATGTAGCTACCCTGGGCGTTTGGCGTTAGACGCATCCAGTTTTGCGAAGCTCCGTTTTGCACCATGATGGTGCCATCTGTGAGCAGCAGCATCAGGCCTGCGGAGCCAGGCGCCAGATTCGTTACCTTCGTCCAGGTCGGAGTGCCGAGCGCGGAAGGCACAGGAGAAGTGAGGAAAATGGAAATGATAACAATCCCCGAAGGTGCCGTTACAAACCTTCGCAGCATGGATTGAAGCCGCGAAACCTGGTGTAGCGGGTACGCCTGAGTATTCATCTCGGTCTCCATGCGCCGAAAATGGCGCATCGGTCGTCGCTGAATTGTCAGATCAGAAAATAGTGCGCGCTATTCTAATCGAACCCCTCAAGAACACAAGTGGTGCGTGATTGTTAACCCTCTTCGCTCCCACACCGCACTGTGTGGAAACTTGTGCAAATGGCGTATGATCGTTGCCGAAAAGGCAGCTCCACAGGAGGAAACAAGAAGATGAAACAGATCAATAGACGTGGTTTCGTAAAAGTGACTAGTGCGCTTGCGTTGGCTCCTGGACTGGCGAGCCTTGCCGCGCCAACGGCCGAGGCGCAGAACAATACGAGTGATCTGCGCGTTGATTCCAACATTGTCTTCGGTAAAGGTGGCAACATCGATCTTCTACTCGATGTTTATCATCCGCCCGCAGGCGTGACTCCGAAACGGATGGCGATCATTCATCTTTTCGGTGGCGGCTTTTTCACCGGCAACAAGAATGCCGGCTACATCGTCAACGACGTGCGAGCGCTCGGACGCCTGGGCTATACAAATGTTTCCGCGAACTATCGTCTTCAGACCCAAGACCCGTGGCCGGCGCAAATTAACGACACGAAGGCTGCGATTCGGTGGGTGCGTGCAAACGCAGCGAAAATCGGAATCGAGGCAAACAGGATCGCCATTGCGGGCTACTCGGCGGGCGGCATGCTTTCACTTCTCGCGGCGGGCACGAACGGCATGGCGGAGTTCGAAGGTACCGGCGGCAACAACAACGTCAGCTCGGACGTGCAAGCCAGCATCGGTGTATATCCCCTTGCGAGTGCCCAGACGGCAACTGCTCTGTTCCCAAACCTGTCCGATGCAGAGCGCACAAAAGCAATGCAGGCGGCATCGCCCACAACATATATCGGAAAGAACTTTGCGCCGACGATTTTCATCCACGGCACGGCCGACACAACAGTCCCAATGTCCTCGAGCATCGACTTCTTCACGAAGCTCAATGCAGCCGGTGTACCGACGACAATGACCCTCATCCAGGGGGCGGCGCACGCGTTCGATAACAACGCGCTCGACGCCGTTCAGGTTATGGCGCAATCCATCGACCTGTTCCTTGATCGACTCATCGTGAATCCTCAACCGTATGCAGGCTTCGGTGGAGGTGGAGGCGGGCGCGGCGGTAGGGGCGGTGGAGCCGGTGGAGCGCGGGGCGCAGGACGCGGCGGCGCTCAGCAGGACTAGAGACGCAGATCGCGGTCGGACCACTATCGCCCCTCATGGCCAGACTGGCCAGACTGGCCAGTCTGGTTAGGACGGGCGATAGACGCCTGCCTATCTATACATCGCTTCCGCGAGTGCAGGTACTACTGCGCGTAATAACCGCTTCGGGCATGGACGGTGTAGTCGGTGTCGGGTTTTCCGAATCGGCTAACCAGTTGGACCTGGATGCGGTGGAAACTCGTCTTCGCACCAGGCTTCAAGGCTGTTCCCGCATAGCTCAACGTGTAACGGATCTTCAATCGATCGACAACAGCGGTCAGCGCGGAGCCGATGGACGCACCGCCGGTGGCGTCGAAGATTTCGCCGCCAGTTTCTTTAGTGATGGTCTTTACAGGGTCATCGGTGCCCAATCCCGGCATAGGCAGCGGCGGTAGTCCCGGAATGCCGAACATTCCTACGTTAACCGGATTGCCCACTTTCACGCTGTATATGGAGGCTTCTGTTTCGAGTGCGTATTGGACCGCCTGTGGAGCGGTCGCCCTGGAATGGCCCTCGATGTTGTCGGATATGAGAATCACGGCTCGCCGCCGGTCGGGAGCTGCTGTATCCAGGTAGCGAAGTGCATCGGAAATGCCGTCTACAATGGCGGTGCCGCCACCGGCCTTAATGCGCCCGATATGATTTGCGACGCGCTGGCGATCGGCGGTGAGTTCTTCGAGGATCTCGACGTTGGCTGCGAACGAGAACAGGCAGACCTGGTCCCCGGCTTTTAGCAGCTTTAACGCCTGGTATGCCGCATTCTGAACCTCGTTCAAGAGCGGTGCAACGCTGCCGCTGCGGTCCACGACCAGTGCCACGGCTAGTGGCTGTTGGTCGCGCGAGAAGAACTGGATTGGTTTTTCGACACCATCTTCGAATATGCGGAAGTCTTCCTGTCGCAGGCTGACCATCGGTTTTCCCGTGCGGTCCCGAACAACGGCATCCACTTGAACAAGATTGACATCAACACTGAGGACGGAGGGCCTGATCGTCGCGACGGAGGTGCTGTCGCCGACAGCGTCCCCTTTTCCTTTCTCCGCATCAAGGACGGCAACCGGCGAAGTGTTAGTCGCGTCCGTCGATGCGTTTCCATCTGAAGGAAGCGGGTCAAACGTCGGGACTCCTCTTTCAGCTGGCTCTGTTGATTTCACCGGGCGCGGCGTGGACGTTGATCCGGCCGGAAATGAATCAGCAACGGCGACCACAGGAGCATCGGGGGCTTTCGCGGGTGGAGCTTTGGGAACGACTTTCGCGAGTGGCGCATTATCCGGAATGTTCAGGTTGCGTTCCAGTTTTGCCTCGAAGATGGAACCGTTGGGTAAGTCAACATCGGAAGTTGGGCCGCCGGACTGGATCTTGCTGGCGATCACAGTCGCCAATACGGCTCCTGCAGCGCCGATTCCCGCGCCTCTGGCACTTCTCGAGATCGCGCCGCCAAGCACCGCGCCTTGCATGGCCGATGTAATCGTGGCTGGCACGTTCACGCTTCCGGAGCGCTTTTCTCCCTGGACTTTTAGAGTATTCGCCTCAATTCCATAGCTCCCACCGGGTTCGAGAGGAATTTCTTCCAGCCTAATCTGGAGTTCCGTTCTCTGATTCTTGCCGTTGACGACGGCAGGCTTGACCACAGTGACCGAGCCTCGCACAGGCGTCCCGCGCGGCATGGCCACGCGCCCGTCAACCTTGACGGCATCGCGCAATGTGAACCAAACGATGTCGTCGATTCGGGCGGAGGACGTATTCATCGGTGTATCGAGATCGAGCATCAACTTGGTGCCGGCCTTGATGATTAACATCGAAGGTCCGGAATTGCCGTTGTCCTGCGCAATCGCCAATCCCACGACACAGGCGATGAGCAAGGCAGCCGTGATGAGGCTTGTTGCCGGTCGGGCTTTTAACGGGAAGCTACTCGGTTTGGAGCCGCGTTGACTGCGTTGCCTCATGGTGACTAACCTCCGTTAGCAAAACCTGATCCTTCGCGCGAGGACTACATTGTCAGGATGTAAGAGTTTAGGACGACTCGTGGCATTAACTACAACAATTTCAAGAGCTCGTAGGAGATAGCTCCAACTCAAAAGGACAGGCGTGCGCTGAGTTGTACTTCACGTCCCGGGGTTGCGGCCTCGGTTATGGTGCCGAATTGGGGCGTATTCACGAATCGATTTGGTGTTCCAAGATTTGTGTGATTGAGCGCGTTGAAGAACTCGGCGCGGAACTGGAAGTTGACTCCCTCCGTGAGATCGAACTGACGCTGCAATGCGAGATCCAGCGACTGCATTCCTGGTCCATAAATCGAGTTCCTTCCCACGTTCCCAAAGCTGAACGCGGGCGGCGCGGCGAACGCCGCTGGATTGAACCAGGCGTCGGAAGTTCGAGTACCCGATCCAAAGATTGGGGCCCCTGTGGAGTTGGCGCGAATCGGATTCTCTCCCAATATTGTTCCGGCGTTTGCCGTATCACCGAAAACGGAAATTGTGAAAGGGTAGCCGCTCTGAGCCTGATACATCGTCGAGAGCCGCCAGTTTCTGGTCAACGCACCAACGACGCCGTGATCGCTCAGCTTTGGCAAGTCGTAAACTGCGCTCAACGAAAAGCGGTGGCGGATATCGCAGGAGGGACCTTTCTCCGCGGCAAGATTGTTATTGTTCTGCGGAATGCTGGACTCAAACATGGGTGAGCGAAAATCGGGTGCGTCGGAAAGGCTCTTGGCAAACGTGTAATTGGCAAGAAGTGTCAAGCCGCGCGCGAATCTTCGTCGCAGGTTCACATACCCGGCGTTGTACCAGCTCTGTGCAGAATTCTCCAGCAGATTGATGCCGCTTACGGGAAACGTTGTGCTGGCGACATTGATGTTATCCGGCAAATCGGATCCTTCCAGAAAGCTTAGGGTGGTAAATGGACGGCGAGGGCCAATCGCGCCGGCGCCCGGGGGCGCGTTATTGATGAGGTGTGCCCGTTGTAAGTGGACACCGTGCGATCCTAGATATCCCGTTTCTACCGTGGTCGCTGCGTCGAGACTCTTCTCCACCGATAGACTCCATTGTTGAATATATTGAGGGGGAGCATGGGGATCGATCGCTGCAAAGCTCACTACGGTTTGGCCTAGAATCGGCGTCCCAAAGTTGAGATGTGAAGCAACGATGCCGGAAGCAGGAATAAAGTTGTCGCTCTGTTGAGTCTCAGGAAACACGAATGGCACGTTGTGGCGTTGGTTGCACCAGGTATTCATGTCGACTGGCGTGAAGAAAATGCCATACGCAGCGTGAACCACAATGCCGTAATTCGGAACATGATGAGACAACCCTATTCGGGGAGCAAAGTTGGTTTTGTTCGCGTAAATCAGACCTTCCGGATAACCCTGCTGGCCGCCGATAAAGACAAGAGGCTTGCCGTCTTGAAATGTCAGATTCGTATTCTCATAGCGAATATCCTTCAGGGGGCTCATGTACTCATACCTTAAACCGAGCTGAATTGTCGTGTTGCGAGTCAGCTGAAACCCGTCCTGAATAAAGCCATCCACGTAAAACTGCCGCAGTTGCATCTGCGGGATGCCGGCCTGTCGTTGTTTGACTGCCGGCAATCCGAGCAGAAAACTAGCGAGGGCTGAGCCGGTACCGTCTGCGGTCGCGGTTTGTGTCGTGAATCCGTTGGTGAATTGGTAGTAACCGCGGTTCTGAAAGAATCCCCACATCGGCCAGATGTAGTACCGGTAGCTTCCACCGACCTTGAGACTGTGACGACCGACCTGCGCACTGAGCGTGTCTCGAGCTTCGATCACCGTATCCCAGGCATGCATCGGCGTTGCCGCGAAAGAATCACCCATTCCGGAATAACCCTGCACGTTGAACCACGGCGCGCCGTAAGCCCCTTTTCCGCCAAAGCCGACGCCGCTTATACCAAGTTCAGACACGATGTCGTTATCCTCGCTGTTTTCTGAAGATCGATGCATCGACAGGCGAGACACTGCAACGGAAGCCATGTTCACTATTCGCGGGCTGATGACGCGGTTCCAGGAGATGTTGCCGTGTTGCGAGAAGTTGTCGTGAAACGCTCCGAACCCGGGAAGATTCTGAGGCATGAAACCATTCTCGCTGCTGAAAGAGTATCGAGCGGAGAGACTGTTCCTGGGAGAAATGACGTAGTCGAAGCGAAATGTCGCCTGATCTGTAATGTGATGTTCGTTTCGTACATCGACAAAGTTGTTGCAGTCCGCTCCAGCGCCTACAACTGTGGGGGCGCCATTCATCGTCATTCCACATCCCATCATTCCTTCTTCCATATTGGGGCGCGCCACGTACTTCTTGAGGAATGAAGAAACGGAAGCATCTATAAGGTTTGAGGGAATGACGTTTCCTGGAAATGGATCCCGAAGGATCTGGGGATTCGTTGCGCCAATCGGCTTCGTGGGATCGAAACCGGGATTGGGATGAAAACTGAAAGGATTGTAAATTGTCGTTCCGCTCGCACTGAAGTCCCCGAGAGTTTCCTCTTCCGTTGGAACCGTCGCGATCATTGTTTGGGATTTCGTATGACGTAGGCCCTCGTAGTTGGCAAAGAAGAACATTTTGTTCTGAACGATGGGTCCCCCAATAGACCCACCAAAATTGTTCCTGACAAAATGATTTGCGGAATCCATTTCGTTGAATGTCCGCGCGTCGAGCGCGTCGTTGCGCAAATACTCGTAAACTGTTCCGTGAAACGCGTTGGTCCCGCCGCGCGAGACGATGTTTATCTGTCCGCCGCCCGCGCCACCCATCTCTGCGGAATAGCTGCCCGTTTGTACCTTGAACTCCTGAACTGAGTCCGGTGACGGACTTAGATTGAGCGTGTTGAATGTCGGGTCCGTGTTGGTCGTTCCATCGAGCAGGAAATAGTTCGCATTAGGCCGGTTACCGCCGACACTTACAGCCGACCGCTGACCGGGGCGCCAATACAGCGGATTCATGTCGCCGGTCTGAGCGCCATGGCTCGCATGTGCACCTGGAACCGTCAGCACGAGGTCTACCAGCATCCTCCCATCAAGCGGAAGATTACGGATGGCCGTGGGTTCGATCACCTCGCCTGTGCTGGGGTCCGTGGTGTTCAACACTTCAGTCGCCAGTGCCGCGACGTCGACAGTGCCGATAACGGAGGCCACCTTCAAAGTCACATCGAGATTCAGTTGCTGATTTACCTCGAGGCGGAGGTTCCTGGACAATTCCGCAAATCCCCGAGATTGAATCGACAGCTTGTACTCACCTGGCCACAGGCCCGTCACTTGAAAGATGCCCACTTCATTAGTGTTGGCGTGGCGTTCGACTTGTGTCGCGATCGAGGTCAGCAGGACATCCACTTGAGGTATCGGGTGATTCTGAGGATCCAGAACCGTACCGCTCAACATGGCGTAGTTACTTTGACTCATTGCGAGTGAAGCAGCGAGCCCCATAGAGACAAGTATGGCCACGCGAATTGTCGAGATCATAGTCGCCAGAGAATACATCTTCAGAAACGCCAGGCAAAGGCAGATTACGAAATTTCTCGTTCGCCAAACGTGGCTAGTCTGTAGGAGAATCCTGGGCAACTAGCGCACTAATTCATCGCTACTCCGAACGATTCTCGGAAAAGGGAGGAAAGTTTATGGGGAAGTTTGCCGTTCTGACACTTGCTTCGGCTCTTGTTCTTGTGACCGGAGTCCTGGTCGCTCAACAACAGGCTGCGCTTTCGCCCTGGGCTTACGGCTTTGACGGACCAGCGGCGGCTGCCGCCGCTACTCCCGCTCCAGGAGGTGCAGCTCGTGGGCAAGGTGCGGCTGCTCCGGCTGCCGCAGGGGGAGCAGCCCGAGGGCAAGCCGCTGCTCCGGATTCAACGCCGCATCAAGTTCCAGGGAGCACGCTTTCCTTCACACTGGCGCAAGTGCGCGACACCTACGGCCCCGCGGACTGGTTTCCCGGTGACCATCCCGCAATGCCCGAAATCGTGGCGCGAGGAAGCAGAGAGCGACAAATCCTCGCCTGCAGTCTATGCCATTATCCCAACGGGAAAGGTCGGCCGGAAAATGCCGGCGTGTCCGGTTTGCCAAATAGTTATTTCGTGCAGACCATGCTCGACTTTAAAAACGATGCCAGAAAGAGCGCCGACACTCGCAAGGCAAATACGAATCGGATGATCGCCTTCGCAAAGGCGATGACGGACGATGAGATCAAAGCCGCGGCCGCGTATTTCTCGTCGATGAAATGGACGCCGTGGATTCGTGTTGTTGAAGCCGACACCGTTCCGAAAACGCGTATCTCCGGAGGGATGTTCCTGGTGCTGGAAGGCGCGGAGGCCGGCAAGGAGCCGATTGGGCAGCGCATTATTGAGGCTCCCGAAAACAGCGAGGAAACCGAGAATTTACGTAATCCCCGGTCGGGCTTCGTTGCCTATGTTCCGCCTGGCAGCATTAAGAAGGGCGAGGCGCTTGTCAACACAGGGGGCGGAAAGACGACGCAGTGTGCCGTATGTCACGGCGCGAATCTCGAAGGACTGGGTCCTGTACCCGGCCTGGCGGGCCGTTCTCCGAGTTACGTTGTACGGCAGCTTCACGATATGCAAATGGGCGTACGCAAAGGAACCTGGTCTGATCTGATGAAACCCGTGGTCGCAAAGCTGACCGCGGAAGACATGCTGAATATTGCCGCCTACACGGCATCGCGCCCGGCTAAATAACCACGCGGTTCACCGAGCTTGGCCGCTTGCTTGGGAATTTGGCGCGAAATATCCGTCTCTCGCGCGGACTACGTAGCGTTTATCTGACGTTTCGATACGGATATGCCGGAACGTTCCATCCTTGCGAATGTTTGTGGGGCTGTAGGCGAGCGTGTACTGAAAGCGAAGTTCGTCCCTGATGTCATTGAAGTTGGATTTCAGTTGATTGGCTTTGAAAGGAAAGAAAACGCGGCCTCCTGTCGACTCCCCGAGCTCCTTCAAAGCATCATCACCCCTCTGGTTTTTATCGTCGCCAGGAGCTGAAGGATTGGTGCTGATGGCGTA
>Ga0207641_10000893_pt1 | contig 31081 bp, 20 predicted proteins | sample KBSSwiS62_FD_184306 | JGI IMG/M metagenome (GOLD analysis project Ga0207641, IMG submission 184306) | Switchgrass rhizosphere microbial communities from Kellogg Biological Station, Michigan, USA - KBS Switchgrass S6-2 (SPAdes) (version 2) | ecosystem: Host-associated > Plants > Roots >... | reverse complement strand
CGGAGCAGGCCGCGAGCCGGCGGACCGAGCCGCGGTGCCCGCGCAGCTCCCCGGCCGGGTCGCCGGCCGCGGTGAACAGCCGAATCAGGCCGTCCTCGCAGGCCGCGGCGATCAGCCGGCCATCCGGGCTGATCGCGCAGTCCCGCAGCTGCCGGCCGGCGGTCACCGGGATCGTCCCGACCGGCTGACCGTCGGCGGCCCGCCAGCGGCGGATGGTGCCGTCGTCGCCGCAGGTGGCGAACCAGTCCCCCGTCGCGGCGATCGCCGCTCCGCGCACACTGCCCGCATGGCCGACCAGCTCGTGGCGCGCCGGCCCACCGGCAGGGTCCCAGACCCGGACGACGCCATCCTCCCCGCCGGAGACGAGCCAGTCCCCGGCGGGTGCGATCGCGCAGGTGTATACCGCGCTCCGGTGCCCGGTCAGGACGGCGCGGGTGGCGCCGCCGGCGGCGTCCCAGATCCGGACGGTGCCGTCGGCGCCGGCGGAGGCCAGCCAGTCGCCCGCCGGGGCGATCGCGCAGCTGTCCACCCAGAGCCGGTGGCCGGGCAGGACCCGGACCAGGCCGGGGTGCGGCTGGTCCGGCAGGCTCCACCGGTTGACCAGCCGTGGCCCGGTCACCGTCGCGGCGAAGCGGGCCAGCGGCTGCGCCAGCGCGGGGACGCCGTCGAGGCGGCTGACCAGCACGGCGCCCAGCGCCTCCGGCGGCTCGGTCGGGCCGAACAGGTGCGCCGTCTGGCGCAGCATCCGGCGCAGCGCGCGGAACGCCGGGTCGTGCGGCGCGAGCCGGCGGGCCAGCGCCAGGTCCGCGTCGACGGCGGCGAGGCCGAGCCCCGGCCGGGCGAGCTTGGCCGCGGTCCACCGCAGGTCCCGCAGCAGCGTGAGCGCCTCGTCGTCCCGGCCGGCGCCGACCAGATGGCCGGCCAGGTGCGTCCACCCGTAGCCCGCCTCGTCGGGCAGCTCCCACCACGGCGTCACCGCGCCGTCCGCGGCCGGGCCGTCCGGCCTCCCGCCGGGGCCGTCCCGTCCGTCGGGGTCGCCCTCGAGCCCGTCGCCCAGGCCGCCCTCGAGGCCGTCGTCGAGGTTCAGCCCCGTCACGCCGACCAGCCGGTCGCGCAACGCGTCACACAGCGTGCCGTGCAGCTCCCGCAGCCGGGCGGGGCCGACGCGGACCCGCAGGTAGGAGCGCAGCACGTCCTGGAGCAGGAGGGCCGGCGGATGGCGGCGGTAGTCGAGCACGAGCGACAGGTCGACGAGCTCCTGGCACAGGTCGTCGACCTCGTCGGGGCTCAGGTCACCGGTCGCGCCCCAGTAGGCCTCCAGGACGTACCTGGGAATGTCGACGTCCTCCGGGAAGATCGCGAGCTCGAGGTACCGGTCGAGGCTGTCCCCGGTGAGCAGGCCGAGGCTCGCTGACAGGGTCGCCTCGACGGCCTGGTTGCGGTCCTCCAGCCGGGTCACGTCGAACGCCGTCGGGCCTCGCCTGGCCAGCCGGCGCAGCACCCGGTCGGCGGCGCGGGCCGGCGGCACGCCGTCGCGCACCATCCGCGCGAGCGCCCGGTTGACCAGCCGCAGCAGCACCGGCCAACCCCCGGTCGCGTCCAGCAGCTGGCGCAGCCGGTCCGCGGGCAACGGCCCCTCCGCCGTCGGCCGGCCCGGGCCGGGCCCGGGGGTGCCGGCCGCCGGCAGCGCGGGCGCCGAGCCGGGAGCGGCGAGGTCGAGCGCGAGCAGCCGGGCGGCCTCCGCCTCGTCCATCGCCGCGACCTCGATCGTGTCGGCGGCGTCGGCGTGCGACGGCAGGTCGCGGATCCGGGTGGTGACCAGCCGGACGCAGCCACGGCCGCCCTGAAGAAAGGGGGCCAGCTGGCCGCGGGTCCACACGTCGTCGACGACGAGCAGCCGGGGCGACGAGCCGAGCAGTTCACCGAGCCGGAAGCCGGCCTGCTCCGGGTCCACCAGAGCCGGCCTGACCCCGCAGACGGCCTCACTCAGGTCGTTGATCTTGTTGGCGAGCGTGGCGCCGGCGACGGACTCGCCGAGGCTCACCCACAGCACGCCGCCGGGGAACGCCCCGGCGATCTCCGGGCGCCGGCACACCTCGGCCGCGAGCGTCGTCTTCCCGAACCCGCCCGCCCCGCGCAGCACGACCACGGGAAACCGGTCCGCCGGCCCCCCAGGCGCCCGACCAGCCGCGCCGACGGGCGACGATCGGTCCGCGCTGCCGGCCGGCGCCAGCAGCCTCGCGAGCACCCGGTCGGTGAGGTCAGGCCTGGCGATCAACCGGCCGTGCGGGGATGGCACCATCCACGGCCGGCGGCCGCCCGGGCCCAGGGCACCGGGTGCGACGAGGCCACCCGGGATCCCGGCCGACGCGCCAGCTGCCAGACCGCCGGCCGCGTCGCCGCCGATACTTCCGGTGAGGGCCCCGCTGAGGCCGACGAACAGCAGCGCGGCACCGGCTGCAAGCTGGCCGTCCGCCGGGCCGACCGCGAACGACGCCGGATCGCCGGCGACCCCTGTTCCGACCGAACCCGCGTCCAGTGCCGCGCTCGGCCGGGTCGGCCCCTCCGCGAGCGCGGCGAGCTGGGCGGCCCGCGCGGCGGCCAGCCGGGCGGCCGCCTCCCGCTGGCGGTCGCGCAGCTTGACGAGCGCGTCCAGCACGGCCGTCTCCAGCTCGGCGGCTGTCCGGAACGTCGTGACGATGAGGCCGGCGTCGCGCAGCTCGTCGCGGAACGCACGCTGTCGCTCACCGAAGGTGGGGTCGGAGAACTGCTGGATCGGGACGACCGCGTCGTCGGCCAGCAGGAACACCAGCCGGGGAATCCCCGCATCGGTCGCCGCCGCGAACTCCAGCTCCGTGTAGGAAAGGTCGGGGCGTTCCCGCACCGGGGAGCCGTAGCGGAACCCGATCAGCCCGACATACACGTCGCTCGCGCGGACCTGCGTGGCACAGAATTCCGCTGGCGGCTCGTCCTGGGCGGCGAAGTAGGCCATGTCAGTGGCGAGGTCGCCCGCCCGAGCCACCGCCCGCTCCGCGGCGGCGACAAAGGAGACGTCGGACGGGTACTGGCGCAGCTCGGCCGTGTGACTCAGGAAGACCTTGCGTCGTTCGCCCGTACGCCATTCACCCATCCATGGTTCCGGGGCCGCGTCCCTCCGGTCCGGAACCATGGTCATATCCGCAAAATACCGCTTCTGGCAAAGGCCGACCGCGCTACGCGGCCACACGCGCACGGCGCTCGCCCGGCACCGCCTGCCCTGGCCGCGGCCGGCCCGCCGGAGGCCGGAGCCCACGCCGGACACCGCCATGCCGACCGGCAGGGCATCTTTCCAAGGGCGGCGGACCCGCGCCGATGGGGCATCGGGTAGTAAGGACCTCGTGGACAACCCGCAGAGCGCGCCCGCCACGGCCACGGCCACAGCGCGGGACGACGACCGCGCCGCCTTCACCACCGCCCTGGCGCGGATCGGCGCGGCGGCCTTCGTCGGCCTCGAGCCGGTGCCCGAGCCGGACGCGGCCGTCGCCGCCGCCGAGACGGCGGCCGGACGGCGCCGCGCGCTCGCGCTCGACCTGCCCCCGGACGGGCTCGGGCGGCTGGCCGAGGTCGCCGTCTGGCTGGCCGCGGCGCAGGGAGTGTCGCCGCCTCGCCCGATCAGCCGGGCCAGGGCCGTACTGCTTGCCGCCGACCACGGCATCGCGGACGCAGGCCTGTACCCGTGGCCCGCCGGCGCCACGACCCGGCGCGTCGCCGCCGTCGCCGCCGGCAACTCCCCGGTCGCCGTCCTCGCCCGCCGCGCGGGCGTGACCGTGCGAGTTGTCGACGTCGCGCTGGCACCGGACACGTCCGCCCCCGCCTCGACCGCCGGCCCGGAGCCATCGTCGGAACTGCCGGAAGCCAGCTACCGGGTGCGGGCCGGCAACGGGCGGATCGACCAGGACGACGCGCTGACCGTCGCAGAGCTGGACGCGGCGTTCGCCGTCGGCCGGCGTCTCGCCGACGAGGAGGTCGACGGCGGGGCCGACCTGCTGGTCGCGGGCACGCTGGGCGTCGGCGCGGACACCGCCGCCGCTGTCGTGATCGCGGCGCTGCGCGACCTGGAGCCGATCGACGTTGTCGACCGCGGCGACGGGTCGGACGACGACCGCTGGATGCTGCGCACGGCCGCGATCCGGGACGCGCTGCGCCGAGCCAGGCCGTTCGGGGCCGACCCGCGGTCGGTGCTGCGGGTCGCGGGCGGCGCGGACCTCGCCGCGCTGGCCGGCCTGCTCGTCCAGGCGGCGCTGCGGCGGACCCCGGTCATCGTCGACGGGCCGCCTGGCGCCGCCGCCGCCCTGGCCGCCGAGCGGATCGTCCCAGGATCGCGGGCCTGGTGGCTGATCGGCGCCGACTCCCCCGACCCGGCTACCGGCCAGGCCACGAGCGCGCTCGGGCTCACCGCGTTGGTCGACCTGCGGACCCGCGCCGACGACGCCACCGGCGCGCTCACCGCGGCGTCGCTGGTGATGGCCGCGGTGGAGACCGCGGGCGACCTGGAGGCCGCCGCGGCGGCCGCGGCGGCGGCCACCGGGCAGCTGAACATCCCGGACATCACCTGAGCGGAGGAGGCGGCGGGCGGAGGTCACGTGGGAGCGAAGCGAGCACGGGGCCGGAGCTCGCAGCCGACGGAGCTCAGCAGGGACCCTGAGCGGAGGAGGCGGCGGGCGGAGGTCACGTGGGAGCGAAGCGAGCACGGGGCCGGAGCTCGCAGCCGACGGAGCTCAGCAAGGACCCTGAGCGGCAAACGGAACCAGGAGCGTCGTTGATCGGTATCCGCACCGTTCTGACGGTCCTGGCGACGCTGCCCACCCGAGCGCCGGTGAGCAGGCGCGCGGCCGGCTGGCTGACGACATTCGCGCCGGTCGGCGGCCTGCTGCTCGGGCTCCTCACCGGTCTGGTCGTCTTCGCGCTGCGGCTGTGGGCGCAGTTGCCCAGCGGGCAGGCCCAGCCACTACTCCCCGCCGCCACGGGCCTGACCATCCTCGCGCTGCTCACCTCGGCCCGGCATCTCGCCGGCCTCGCCGTGGTCACGGATGCCCTGGCCGCTGGCCGCGCCGGCCCGCTGTGGCCCGGCCGGACGGCGCCGGCCACCGCGCTCCCCACCCCTGCGCTTCCCGCCGGGGGGCTTCCCGCTGGTTCGGGCGGCGCTCGCCCCGCGCACCCGACCGGCGCACGCACCGCCGGCGGAAGTCCCGTGGCCAGCCCGCGTCCGACCGGCCCGGTTGGCGAGACTCCCGGCGGCACGGTGGCCGGCGGCGAGGCGCACCCGGGCGCGTCCCGGCAGCCGGCCCTCGTCAGCGCGAGAGCCGCTCCCGGCCCGGCGGGCACCGCCGCGGTGGTGTTCATCCCGCTGATCCAGTTGTTCGCGCTGAGCACGGCGATCCTCGCGCATCGCGGCACCGTGACGATCATCGTCGCCTGCCTGGCCAGCCGGCTGTCCGTCACGCTGGCCTGCACCCGCCGGCACCCCACGACAACCGAGCCCCTCGGCCCGCCGACGGCGGCCGCCGAGTCCGGCGCCGAGCCGCCCGTGCGTCGGGTCGTGTTCGCCGCCGTCGGCCCGGCGCGCGCCGGCCTCGCCGCCGCGCTGGCCCTGGTGCTCGCGGCGACCGCCGGCCGCTTCGACTACGACGGCGGCGGCACCGACCGCGCCATCCGCGCGGTCATCGCGCTCCTGGTCGCCACGACTCTGGGGCTCGTGCTACGGCGGGTACTCACCCGCCGCTTCGCCGGCCTCACCGAACCAGTCCTCGGCGCCCTCATCGAACTGACCGCCACCCTCGCCATCCTCACCATGGCGCTCACCGTCCCGCACAGCCTCCGCAGCTGACGCCGAATCAACACGATCACGATCGAGTACGCCAAGCACCGTTGACCATGCCATCTCGCGGCGACGCTGGATCAGACCGGTCCACCAGCGCCGCGGCTAAGTCCTCGCCGCGGCGCGGCTCAGCCGGTGGCGCGGTCCTCGGCCAGTTGGATCAGCGTGCGGGCCAGGGCGCCGGTGCCGGCCTTGGGCGTGTATCCGTAGGGCTCGCCGCCGTTCCAGGACGGGCCGGCGATGTCGAGGTGTGCCCACGGAACGCCGTCGGGGACGAACGTGGCCAGGAAGTGGGCGGCTACGAGCATGCCGCCGTCGCGGCTGCCGTTCGTCGGGACGTTCGCGAGGTCGGCGACCGTCGAGTCGAGGCTCTTGCGCAGCTCCGGCGGCATCGGCATCGCCCAGACGGCCTCGCCGGTGGACTTCGCGGCAACGACGACGGCGTCGACGGCGGCGTCCCGGCCCATCAGGCCGGTGGTCCGCTGACCGAGCGCGGCGATCTGCGCGCCGGTGAGGGTCGCGATGTCGACGACCATCGCCGGCTGCTCCTCGCTGGCCCGCACCAGCGCGTCGCCGAGCACGAGCCGGCCCTCGGCGTCGGTGTTGAGCACCTCGACCCGGGTGCCACCCCGCAGCGTGATCACGTCGCCGGGCCGGATCGCCGTCCCGGACGGCATGTTCTCGGCACACGCCATCCAGCCGACGATCCTCGCTGGCAGACGCAGGCGCGCGATCGCGACCATCGCGGCGAGCACGGTCGCGGCGCCAGCCATGTCGGTCTTCATCCACTCCATCGACGCCGGCGGCTTGAGCGAGAGGCCACCGGAGTCGAACGTGATGCCCTTGCCGACGAGGGCGAGCGCCACCGGAGCGTCGGCTCCAGCGGTGCCGGGCCACTCCAGCCGGACGAGCCGGGACGGGTTCGTCGAGCCCTGCCCGACACCGAGCAGGCCGCCGTAGCCGCCGTCCGTGAGCTCCTTCTCGTCGAGGACCTCGACGAGAAGCCCGGCGGCGGTGGCCTCCTGCTCGGCGATCTCGGCGAGGCGCGCCGGCGGCAGGTGGCCGGGCGGGGTGTTCACCAGGTCGCGGACCAGCCGGACCGCGTCCGTGACCGTAGCGGCGTGCTCGACCGCGACGCCGGCCTCGGCGACGTCCGCGTCGCCGACCAGGACGACGATCTCCTCGACCGGAGCGAGCCGGCCCTTCGCGGATGTCGTGCGGAAACTGTCGAAGCTGTAGGCGCCGAGCAGCGACCCCTCCGCGACGGCGCGCACCGACTCGGCCGAAGCTGGGCCGCCGGCGAGCGCGAGCGTCGTGGCGACGGTGGTGGAGCCGGCGAGCGCACGGGAAGCCGCGCCGGCCGCGCGCCGCAGTGACTCGGTGTCGACCTGGCCGTCGGCGGCCGGGCCGACGCCTACCGCGACCACGCTGCCAGCCGGGATCGCGCCGAGCGTCGCGAACCGGACCACGTCGCCAGCCCGGCCGGTGGCACCGACATCGGCGAGGACCTTGGCCAGCCGGCCGCCGAGCGCCTCGTCCAGCTCGGCCACCCCGCCGAGGGGCACCGGGCCGTCGTCGCCGGCCGCGGTGGCGATCACCACGGCGTCCACGTCCAGGGATTTCAGCGGCGTCGCGGCGGCGGAGGCGGAGGTCATACCCAAAGCCTAATCAGCACCGCGACGGCTTTCGGGACTCCCTCGCCGATCTGGCCGGCCGGGTCGGGAACCCCGGCCGACGCCGACAAACCAGGCGAAATCCTGGCGTTACCAGCCGGGCACGCGGAACCGGGTAGGGCCGTCGGGCGGCGGCGCTCGCGGTGCCGGCCCGGCCCGTCCGGCTACGCTGCGGCCCATGGCCGACGCCCCCAGCGCCTCCGGGCTCCTGCGCACCCCGCTGTTCGACCGGCACGTCGACGCCGGCGCCAAGCTGGCGTCGTTCGGCGGCTGGGAGATGCCGATCGAGTACGCCGGCGGCGGGGTGCTCGCCGAGCACCGGGCCGTCCGCGAGGCCGTCGGCGTGTTCGACGTCAGCCACCTCGGCAAGGCCCGGGTGAGCGGCCCGGGCGCGGCCGCCTTCGTCAACGCGACGCTGACCAACGACCTCGGCAGGATCGGCCCAGGGCAGGCGCAGTACACGCTGTGCTGCGACGAGTCCGGCGGCGTCGTCGACGACCTGATCGCCTACCTGTACGGCGACGACGACGTCTTCCTCGTCCCGAACGCGGCCAACACCGCCGAGGTCGTGCGCCGGCTGGCGGCCGCGGCGCCGGCGGGGCTCGACGTGACCGGCCTGCACGACTCCTACGGGGTGCTCGCCGTGCAGGGCCCCCGGGCCGCGGCGGTGCTCGCCGCGCTGGGGCTGCCGACCGAGGGCGACTACATGAGCTTTCGGGACGCCGAGTGGAAGGGCCGGCCGGTCATCGTCTGCCGGTCCGGCTACACCGGCGAACGCGGCTTCGAGCTGCTGCCGCGCTGGGCGGACACCGTCGAGGTCTGGGACGCGCTGCTCGCGGCGGCGGCTAGCCTCGGCGGGCGCGCCTGCGGGCTCGGGGCCCGCGACACCCTGCGCACCGAGATGGGCTACCCGCTGCACGGCCAGGACCTGTCCCTGTCGATCAGCCCGGTGCAGGCGCGCTCCGGCTGGGCGGTCGGCTGGGCCAAGGAGCGCTTCTGGGGCCGGGACGCGCTGCTGGCCGAGCGCGCGGCGGGCGCGACCCGGCTCCTGTGGGGCCTGAAGGCCACCGATCGGGGCATCCCCCGTCCGCATATGCGGGTGCTCGACTCCGCCGGCGCGGACGTGGGCGAGGTGACCAGCGGCACCTTCTCGCCGACCCTGCGGATCGGCATCGGCCTCGCACTGCTTGACCGGACCGTCACCGAGGGCGACGAGGTGACGGTCGACGTGCGTGGCCGCCGCTCGACGATGACGGTCGTCCGCCCTCCGTTCGTCGCGTCGTCACCCAAGTAGGTCGCCCGGTTCGGTCGTCGCCCAGGAGCGGTCGGGTCGCCCGGACAGGTGGCGTGGCCGGGCGCGGCTGTGCGAGGTTGGTCACGCCGGCCGGGTCGTCACCGGCGCCCGCGCGGCTCGCTTGACTCCCGTTCGCGAAGCGATCGCGCGACGTTGGTCACTCCTGCGACCCGCTCGCGGCCCGATCCGCGCCCAGGTCGCGGCTCTGGGTAAGGACGTTGCCGGTCAGGGGCGCACCGCACCCGGACAAGTCGGGTCGGCCGCCTGGCGCTCGGCGCCGATCGGGGGCGGCGGCCCTCTCGCCGCTGCGCCCCACGTTGTCCGGGCTGTTGCTGTCCCGTGAAAGACTGGGGAGCTGGGACCGACAGCGGTCCCGCACGGGCAGCCCGGAGCGCACGACGTGATCGCGTCCCGAACGGCCCTGCCGGCTACGAGTAACGAGAAGGGGCCATCGGCGTGGCAGATTCTGCGGCCGGTCCCGTCGACCTTGTCATCCTTGGCGGTGGCAGCGGTGGCTATGCCGCCGCGCTGCGCGCAGCGGAGCTCGGACTGAGCGTCGTCCTCATCGAGAAGGACAAGCTCGGCGGCACGTGCCTGCACCGCGGGTGCATCCCGACCAAGGCGCTGCTGCACTCGGCGGAGATCGTGGACAACATCCACGAGAGTGCGACCTTCGGCGTCCTGTCGACCCTGAACGGGATCGACATGGCCAAGGTCAACGAATACAAGGACTCGGTCGTGGGAGGCCTGTTCAAGGGCCTGTCCGGTCTGGTCAAGTCACGCGGCATCGAGGTCGTCACCGGGGTGGGCAAGCTGACCTCGCCGACGACGGTGACCGTGGACGGCCGGGTCATCGAGGGCCGGAACATCATCCTCGCGACGGGCTCGTACTCGCGGACCCTGCCCGGCCTGGAGATCGACCACGAGAAGGTCATCACCAGCGAGGACGCGCTGAACCTCGACCGGGTGCCTGGCTCGGTCGTGGTGCTCGGCGGTGGCGTCATCGGCTGCGAGTTCGCGTCGGTGTGGCGCTCCTACGGCGCCGACGTCACGATCATCGAGGCGCTGCCACACCTGGTGCCGCTGGAGGACGAGTCCAGTTCCAAGCTGCTGGAGCGCGGCTTCCGCAAGCGTGGCATCAAGTACAAGCTGAAGACCCGATTCTCCGCGGTGAAGACGACCGACCACGGCGTCACGGTCTCCCTCGAGGACGGTTCGACCCTCGACGCCGAACTGCTGCTCGTCGCCGTCGGCCGGGGCCCGGTGTCCGAGGGCTGCGGGTACGACGAGGTCGGTGTGGCGATGGAGCGCGGGTTCGTGCTCGTCGACCGCTACCTGCGCACCAACATCCCGAACGTGTTCGCGATCGGCGACCTGCGGCCAGGCCTGCAGCTGGCGCACGTCGGCTTCGCCGAGGGCATCTTCGTGGCCGAGCAGATCGCCGGGCTGGACCCGGCGCCGATCGACTACGACAACGTCCCGAAGATCACCTACTCCTCGCCCGAGGTAGCGTCCGTCGGCCTCACGTCCGAGGTGGCCAAGCAGCGGTTCGGCGCGGACTCGATCAGGTCCGTGACCTACAACCTCGCCGGGATCGGCAAGGCCCAGATCCTCAAGACCGCCGGCGCGGTCACCGTGATCGCGGTCAAGGACGGGCCGGTGGTCGGCGTGCACATGGTCGGCGACCGGGTCGGCGAGCTGATCGCCGAGGCGCAGCTGATCACGAACTGGGAGGCGTACGCGTCGGACGTCGCCCAGCTGATCCATCCGCACCCGACGTTGTCGGAGGCGCTGGGCGAGGCGCATCTCGCGCTTGCCGGCAAGCCGCTGCACACGCACGACTAGCGCTGTCCGAACAACCCAGCTGTCTGAAGAACCCAGGTCCGTCACCCGCAATCAGCCAGGCACCGCCGGCACCCGGTTTCGCCGGGTGCCGGCACCGCGTTTCGCAGATCCAGCCGGACGGCGGACGCCGGCCCGACGCCGCGGCGCCGTGCCGCCCAGCAGCCCGCTGACCGTCGGCCCGCGGACCGTCGAGCGAGGCGACGCCGCGACCAGGGCGAGCGGCCCGCGTCGCCGGCCGCCATCGGCGCGCATGGCCCCAGATGACACAGGAGTCCCGCAGGAATGTCTGTATCCGTCACGATGCCCCGGCTGGGTGAGAGCGTGTCCGAGGGCACGGTCACCCGGTGGCTCAAGCAGGAGGGCGAGCACGTCGAGGCCGACGAGCCGCTCCTTGAGGTCAGCACCGACAAGGTCGACACCGAGATACCGGCGCCCGCGTCCGGTGTCCTCTCCTCGATCAAGGTCGCCGAGGACGAGACCGTCGAGGTCGGCGTCGAGCTTGCCGTGATCGAGGACGGCGCCGCGGCACCCGCCTCGGCTCCCGCCGCCGCCGCGCCCGAGCCGGCCGCTCCGACCCCCGCTCCCGCGACCCCCGCTCCCGCGCCGCCCGCGCCGCCCGCGCCCGCCCCGGCGCCGGCTCCCACCCCGCCGCCTCCGGCTCCCGCCGCGGCGGCCCCGCCGCCCGCTCCCGTCGCCCCGGCCCCCGCCCCCGCCCCCGCCCCCGCGCCGGCGCCGGTCGCCGCCGCGTCGAACGGGGAGGGCCGTTACGTCACGCCACTGGTGCGCAAGATGGCCTCGGAGCTGGGTGTCGACCTCGGCACCGTTACCGGCACCGGTCCCGGCGGCCGGATCAGCAAGCAGGACATCATCGACGCGGCCCGGGCCGTCCCCGCGCCCGCTGCTCCGGCTCCGGCCGCTCCGGCGCCAGCCGCTGCTGCCCCGGCCACCCCGGCGCCGGCTCCCGCCGCGGCCCCGGCGGCCGCGCCCGCGGTGGCGCCCAAGGCTCCGGCCGCCCCGGTTCCCGCGCTGCGCGGCAGGACCGAGAAGCTCTCGCGGCTGCGGTCTGTCATCGCCAAGCGGATGGTCGAGTCGCTGCAGGTCAGCGCCCAGCTCACCACCGTCGTCGAGGCCGACGTCACGAAGATCGCCCGGCTGCGCGCGAAGGCGAAGGACGCGTTCTACGCCCGCGAGGGCGTCAAGCTGTCGTTCCTGCCGTTCTTCGCGATCGCCGCCTGCGAGGCGCTGCGCGAGCACCCGGTGCTCAACTCCAGCGTCGACACCAAGGCCGGCACGATCACCTATTACGACGTCGAGCATCTCGGCATCGCGGTCGACACCGAGCGCGGCCTGACCGTCCCGGTCATCCACGACGCCGGCGACCTGAACCTCGCCGGCATGGCCCGCAAGATCGACGACCTGGCGAAGCGCACCCGCGCCAACCAGGTCTCGCCGGACGAGCTGTCCGGCGGCACGTTCACGCTGACCAACACCGGCAGCCGCGGCGCCCTGTTCGACACCCCGATCCTCAACCAGCCGCAGGTCGGCATCCTCGGCACCGGCACGGTCGTCAAGCGGCCCGCCGTCGTCGAGGACCCGAACCTCGGCGAGGTCATCGCGGTCCGTTCGACGGTCTACCTGGCGCTGACCTACGACCACCGCATCGTCGACGGCGCCGACGCGGCCCGTTTCCTCACCACAGTGAAGGCCCGCCTCGAAGAGGGTGCCTTCGAGGCCGAACTCGGCCTCTGACCCGCAAGGGCCCACCCGCACGACCGCCGGCCCCCGCCACGTCCTTCAGCGGACGTGACGGGGCCGGCCGCACAGTCGTCCGACGAGGCGAGGCGTCTGAACCGAGACGGTTCGGGTGATCCGGCTATTGCTCGGCGAATCTGGCGAGGGCATTGACGATCTGGGCGCGCATGGTGTCGCTGCCGGTGTGCCCCGAGTCCGTGACGGGTACCAGTTCGGCGTCGGGCCTTTGCCCCGTCTCGGCACCTCCATGATCGCCGTTTCGACCCTCAAGTGGTCGTGATGGGTCCGGCGCCCTCGTCCAGGCGCGCGCGTGGCCTTGGCCGGACAACGTACAGCCGGGGCCGTCAGGTGCACACGAGTGACAACCGATCCCGGATGTCATCGACGAGGGTGTGGATGTCGCCGTCGGCCGGCAACGATGTCATCGCGAGGTCCGTCGCCACCCAGATCATCGCCCGTAGCGTCGAGACACGGACGTCGGACGGCCCGGTGCGAAGGCGGCGTGCAATCTCCAACGCGAACGGATGCGCGTCGCCGTGCGCGATGCTGTCGAGAAACAGCCCGCGGACCTCGGGCCGCGTGATGACCGCCGTGTTCGCCGCGAGGATCGCCGGCGCGGTGAGGCCCAGGGCGACGAACTGCGCGCGGAACGCCTCGAGGTAGCACTCCAGAAGTGGTCGGTCACCGTCGCACTCGCTCATCCGCGCCGCGATAAGCCGGTGGATGGCCTCGATTGAACCGCTCACGATCGACGGCTTGCCATCGAACGTACGGAAGAACGTGCTCTGCGAGATGCCGGCCCGCGCGCAGATGTCCGCCACCGACACCTGGTCGTACCCGAGCCCGGTGAACGCCTCGATAGCGATGCGCATGACGCTCTGCGCCAGCTCCAAGCGGCGGCGCTCGGTCAACGAAGGTGGCTGTTGTGGCGCGTCGGTCACGGAGCCATTCTTGCCCAGCCACTTGCTGACAGCTACTTTCATGTTGAAAGTCACTGTCATGCGGGCGAGGGAGGGCTGATGGAGATCACCAAAGAGAGCATCGTCCGGACGACGGGTGGACTGGTTCAGGGTGGGCGCGAGGACGGGTTCGAGCACTGGAGAGGGATTCCGTACGCCGCACCGCCGGTCGGTCCCGGGCGCTTCCGGGCGCCGGCGCCGGTGAAGCCGTGGGAGGGCACCCTGCCGGCGACGCAGTACGGGGCGGCCCCGTGGCCGACGGAGTTCTCCCGCTCCTTAGCGCTCGGGACCCCCCGCACGACGAAGAGCGAAGACTGCCTGACCGTCAACGTGACCAGAGCGGCCGGTCCGGATGCCGGCCGGCCGGTCATCGTCTACCTCTACGGCGGCGGGAACCGCACCGGGTCCGCGTCCCTCTATCCCGGCGCCCCGCTCATCGGCGGGTCCGACGCCGTCTTCGTCACCTTCAACTTCCGGATCGGAGTCCTGGGCTTCCTGGACCTCGCCGGCCTTGACGCGGGCGGCGGGTTCGACTCCAACCTGGCACTGCGCGACCAACTCGCCGCGCTGACCTGGGTTCAGCAGAACATCGCCGCATTCGGGGGCGACCCCGGGAACGTCACCATCTACGGAGAATCCGCCGGAGCGCTGGCCGTCACGACCCTTCTCGCGGTCCCGGCAGCCGCCGGCCTGTTCGCCCGGGCCGCAGCCGCCAGTTCACCGGCGTTCCACGTCTACTCACGTGAGCGGTCTCGAGCCTGGGCACGGCGGTATCTCCAGCTGCTCGATCTCGACCCGGCCGATCTGGAGGACATCCGCGACATGCCCGTCGACCGGCTGCTCGCGGCAGCCACGATATTCGACAAGGCGACGCAGCGCGACGACCCCGGAACCATCAGCGTCAGCTACGTAGTCGACGGCGAACTCCTGCGCCAGAGCCCGATCGACGCGATACGCGCCGGCCGCGGCCACCGGGTACCGCTGCTCATCGGCACCTGCCGCGACGAACACAAAATCTTCCAAAAGATCCTGAAGGGTGAGCTCGCCGTCAACTACGACGACCTCTGCCGCCTCTTCGCGCGGTCCGGCGACGATGTCCTCGATCGCGTACTGGCCGCGTACGGCGGCCCCGGCGACACGGCGCAACACCCTCGGATCGGCGGCGACGCGGCATTCTGGTACCCGTCGGTGGCTCTCGCCGAGGCCCACTCCGCAGTGGCACCGACCCGGATGTTCCGCGTCGACCACGCACCCCGCGTCTTCGGGCTGACCGGCCTGGGGCCCACGCACGGCGCGGACGTCGCGCTGCTGTTCGGCGCGCTTGACAAGGTCGAGCGGTGGCTCGGCGCAGCCCGCCGCGACCGCGCCTTCGTCGACCATCTGCGAGCGGACCTGATCGCCTTCGCCCGACACGGCGAGACCGCATCAGAATGGCCACTCTACGAGCCCGGCCGGCGCACGACACTCGTCTACACGCAGACGACAGCCCTCATCGACGACCCGCACGCCGACCGCCGAGCCGCCTGGACCGGATTCATCGGATACACCTGACCAAGTCCCCCGGTGCAGGCACGGCACCCGTCAGGATGCGGCACGCGACGCCCGTCCCACTCCACCCACCGGGTATGCCCGTTACTTCCGGCTGTTGCCCCACCTGCGGCGCACCGACCCGGCAAGGGGTGCGCTGGCAGCGCGGAGATGGCAACGAATGCTGGAGCGGGCTTAACTTCCAGCCGCGTGCGGCTGCGTAGGGACAGCCAGCCACTACAACCTCCCGAATTCCAGGGCTCAGCTCGGCTCGTGGTCCTCGCCGTCCGGGCTGGCGATCACGACGATGTAGCCGTCGGGATCCTTCAGCCAGATCTCTCGGTGCGCCGGGCCGTTGCCCTCGCCGCTGGGCGGGTTGCGCATGGGCGGGTGCACCACCGCCGCGCCGAGCCGCCCGGCCCGCTCGACGGCCGCGTCGAAGTCCGCGACGTTACCGAACCACAGCACCGCACCGTTGCCGAACGGCTGGTCCGGCTCGGCGAGCTGGCCGTGGCCGTGCTCGGCGTCCCAGCGGTGCAGTTGCAGGACGAGGGTGCCGTCAGCGGTGACGAGCCTCTCGTAGTCCTTGCCGCCGTGGTCGGAGCGCAGTCCGAGCAACTCCTGGTACCAACGGCTGGACGCCTCCACGTCGCGCGCGACCACCAGCGGCTGCGGCCGCGGCGGCCGGGCCCGCACGGCGATCCCCAGCCGGTTGCCGGCCGGATCGGTGACCTGGACCAGGTAGCGGACGCCGCCCTGCAGCCGCGGCTGCCCGAGCACCCGCCCACCACGCAACTCGACCAGGCGCAGCGTCTTGTAGAGGTCGTCGGCCAGGAGCCACAGCAACGGGCCACCAGAGCCGACCGGCAGCTCGGTGGTGAGCTGGCCGAGGAGCCCCGGTGCGCGAAAGCCGACCGCGCTCGCGCCCTGGCCGGGCTCGTCGACCTCCCAGCCGAACACGTCCCGGTAGAACACGGCGGCCGCGGACAGGCCGACCGCCGGAATCCACAGATAACCGACCGGGGACCCCGCCCCGGACGCCGCCGCACCGCTCATGTCCCGCCTTCCCCGTCCGTCCGACCAGAATGAACGCAACCAGCAGAAACAAGTGTCCAGGACCCCGCGAGGGCCGCGACGCGGGCGAGCGTCCGATGGGCGGCAACCAGTGCGCGGCGCGCCTGCCGGGCACGACACTGACCACCGGCGCACGGGGCCGCGAGCGACTCCGCCGACTGCTCGGTGAGCAGCCGTGCCGGGCGGGTCCGACAGCCCGGCCCCGCCGAGTCGCCGAGGCACCACATGCGCATGGATCCGGGACGGGCAGGCGTCAGCGGGCGAGGGCTGCGGTCAGGGCCTGGCGCAGGGTCGGGTGCCTGAATTCGAATCCCGCGTCGGTGAGGACGCGCGGCATGACCCGTTGGGAGGCCAGAACGCCCTCGTCGGTGAACCCGCCGATGACCGCCCGCAATGCGAGCCTCGGGACCGGCAGGACCGCGGGACGGTGCAGCACCGCGCCCAGAGTCCGCGCGAAGTCGGCCCCGGTCACCGGGCTGGGCGCGACCAGGTTCACCGGGCCGGCGACGGCCGGCACGCGGGCTGCCAGGATGGATGACGACGCCTGCCCGGAGAGCGACGCCGGGCCGGAGAGCGACGCCGGGCCGCCGTCGGCGGCGAGCAGGAAGCGGACGGCCGACACCCAGTCGTCCAGGCCGATCCAGGACAGCCACTGCCGTCCTGAGCCGAGCGGGCCACCCAGACCCAGCCTGAACAGCGGCAGTTGGCGGGCGAGCACGCCGCCGCCGGCGGCGAGCACCGGGCCCGTACGCAGCAGGCACACTCGCAGGCCCGCCTCCGTCGCCCGAGTCGTGGCCTCTTCCCAGGCGCGGACGACGTCAGCGAGAAAGCCGGTCCCGGCGGGTGCCGTCTCGTCGACCGGGTCGTCGGCGGCCAGGCCGTACCAGCCGACGCCGCTTGCCGAGAGCAGCACCGGCGTCCGGCCGGCGCCGCGGCCGGTATCGAGGGCGCCAGCAGCGGCCGCGCCCACGGCGAGCGCGTCGGCTATCAGGCGGGTGCCACGGACCCGGCTGTCAAGGATCTTCTGACGGTAGGCGGCCGTCCAGCGGTGGTCGCCGACGCCGGCGCCGGCAAGGTGGACCACCGCGTCCGCCTTGGCGAGCTCCGCCGCGTCCAGTCGCCCCTGGTCTGGATCCCAGCGAACCTCGTCGGGCCGGCGCGGCGGTCGGCGCACGAGGGTGATGACGTCGTGCCCATCGGCCCGCAGCACAGGCACCAGAGCCGCGCCCAGCAGCCCGGATGCCCCCGTCGCCACGATCCGCATACCCGACCTCCAAGGCATCCACGGCCGCCGGACGGCCCCGCGCGCCTAGCTCAGGCAGCGCGTGAGGTGACCATGGTCCCGACCCGAGGCCGCGCCGCGGCATACCTTCCTGATCAGCTCCCACTCAGGGCAGGGCGCTCAGCGCCCGGACCAGACGCAAAGCGGCCGGCGGGCGCTCCGCCACTTTCGCTCTATTCGAGGTAGTCGCGCAGCTTCTGCGACCGGGACGGATGACGCAGCTTCGAGAGCGTCTTCGACTCGATCTGCCGAATACGCTCCCGCGTCACCCCGAACTCCCGGCCCACCTCCTCCAACGTCCGAGGATGCCCATCCGTCAGCCCGAACCGCAGCTGGATGACCTTCTTCTCCCGATCCGACAACGTGTGCAACACCGAGTCCAACTGCTCCTGCAACAACAGGAAACTCGCCGCGTCCACCGGCACGACCGCGTCCGAGTCCTCGATGAAGTCACCCAGGTGGGAGTCCTCCTCCTCACCGATCGGCGTCTCCAGGGAGATCGGCTCCTGAGCGACCTTCTGGATCTCCCGGACCTTGTCCGGGGTCAGATCCATCTCCTTCGCGATCTCCTCCGGCGTCGGCTCCCGGCCAAGATCCTGCAACAACTGCCGCTGAATACGGATCAGCTTGTTGATCGTCTCGACCATGTGCACCGGAATACGGATCGTCCGCGCCTGATCCGCGATCGCCCGGGTGATCGCCTGCCGAATCCACCAGGTCGCATACGTCGAAAACTTGTAGCCCTTGGTGTAGTCGAACTTCTCCACCGCCCGGATCAGGCCCAGGTTCCCCTCCTGGATCAGGTCCAGGAACAGCATTCCCCGGCCGACGTAGCGGCGGGCGATGGAAACCACCAGGCGCAGGTTCGCCTCGACGAGCCGGCTCTTGGCGATCTCACCGTCGCGCTCCACCCACACCAGCTCGCTGCGCAGCTCGCCGACCAGCCCGGGGCTGTCGGCCGCGAGCTTCTCGGCGGCGAACAGGCCAGCCTCGACGCGCTTCGCGAGGTCGACCTCCTCCTCCGCCGTCAGCAGCCGTACCCGGCCGATCTGCGAGAGGTACTGCCGGACGCTGTCGTGCGACATCCGGTCGGCAGCGGTCGAGGGTGCCGGGCCGGCCTCCCGCTCGTTGTCCGGTTCGTCGGCCTCCTGCTCCGCCTCGGCTTCGGCGGTGGCGTCAAACTCGGCGTCCTCGGGGTCCTCGTCAGCACCTCCCGCCGCACGTGGGGTCGGGGCGGCTTCAGCCGCCTTGGGCGACGGCTTCTCCGCCTCGGTCGTCTTTCGGCGCGACCCCGCGCCACCGGTGGCGGCCCGGCGCGAGCCTTTGGCGGCCTGCCGGGGGGCCTGCGCCGTCGGCTGTCCCGCGCCCTGGGCGCCGGGCTCCTGCGCGGACGGCTGCCCTGCGGACTGCGTGACAGGCTGTGTCGCGGGCTGTGTCAACGCCACCCCTCCCGAATCCTGTTGCCGGAATGACGATGATGGGCCGATCTGGCGTGATCGACCGACCTACAGTAATCGCTCAGGAGGCCAACACCGGGGGATGCGCTCGGGTTAGTCAAGATCGCACTCCTCTGCACTCCCGCTTGACCCTGGCCGCGCACCGTGGTGGACACCACCGATGTATTGACCGACCTACGACGTAGTAGTATAGTGGCGAAGTTTCGCCCCCCAGGATACGACACAGTTGGCCGTGATGGGTGGGAGCGGCCCAGCGTTGTGGCGAGCCGGCCGGAACCGCCCGGCGCCCAGGGGCGACCACCAGACGTCCTTTCCACCGCGCCGCCGGGGATCCCTCGTCGTGCGACCAGACGGCCCCCTCCGACGGCTTCCCGTCCGCGAGGGGCGGCATGCATGACCTGCATACTTTCGCACCTCGGACTGGTCGGGGTGGGTAGCGCGCGGGAGACACGGCACAAGGGCCCCGCGGCAACCTGCTCGCAACGTCCATACGCCCATCTCCCTGGCCTCACCGCGCGGCCGCGCCGACGGCGGGTGCGTGATCGTCCAGGAGCCCAGCAATAGTCGCACGATCCGGCTCCGGTCACCACAAGGTCAACGTGCCCTCGGCGCGGCCCGGGCGCCCGGCCCTCCCAGCGCGGGGGTCAGCTCACCGGGACCCGATCGGAGATCCGCCAGCCGCCCGCCGTGCGAGCGAGCGTCACGTCGCCCTGATGCGGCCCAGGACTGTCATGGTGGGCAAGCACGTTGCCCGCCGCGTCGAGGAAGTCGTACCCGTCGAGCTGGTCGGTGATCCGTAGGACGACCTGATCGGCGCCCTGCTGCCGAATTGTCAGGGCGAGGATATGGGTGATCAGCGGGGAGGTGTGCGCGCCGCGGCTTTCGACCTCGCGAAGCGTCTGCAGATCCTGGGCGTAGTCCGTGCTCCCGACCACATAGACGTCCGCGAGCGCCGACTCGTCGTCCTGTTGGAACGCCCGGCTGCGCGCGGCGTTCAGGCCGTCCAGGACCGTCCGCCAGACCTGTTCGGGCGGCGGGCCCGCGGTCGTCGGGCGGGCAGCGCTCGGGCGGGTCGTTGGGGGGCGGCTCGTTGGCGGGCGGGTCGTCGCCGGGCCCGTCGTCGGTGAGCTCGCCGATGGCGGGTCGGCGATCGCAGCGACGCTCGCCGCCGGGCTCACGGTGGTCAAGCTCGCCGAAGCAGGGCTCCGGTCCGTCGGCCGAAGGGTGCTGGCGGACGGGCTCACGCTCGCCGGTCCGGCCGCGGCCACGTCATGCCCGGAGCCCCCGGAGGTGTTCAGCAGCACGACCGCGACGACGATGGCCACGGCTCCCACAGCCGCCATCACGGCGAGCAGCCAGCCACGCGGCCCCCGCTGGCCGTCCCAGCCGCCCCGCCGCGCCACGCGGCCGCCACCGCCCCGGGCCGCAGGTCGCTCCCGAGATGCCGAGCCACGTCGGAAACGTTCCGCGGCCGGCCAGGCGTCGTCCTGGTCGGAATCGAGCAGCGACGCCAACGTCCCGCCGGACAGACGCTGTCCGGTCGCCCCCACCGGGCTGGCGTCCTCGGCGACGTCCTCCTCCCAAGCCGGCGGACCCTGCGCCGCCGGGCCCAAAGCCGGCGGACCCTGCGCCGGCCGACCCTGCGCCGCCGAACCCGGCGCCGGCCGACCCAGGGCGGGCGGGCTGATCATCCGTACGGGCGCGGGGGTGGCGCTGTGCGCGAGGTTCGCGGCCAGCTCGGCCGCGCTCGGCCGCCGGGCCGGGTCGGGTACCAGGGCGGTCGCGACGGCGACGGCGACCGCGGCGGCCTCCGGGCCGGTGGCGTGGGCCATCGTGTCCAGTAGCAGGTCGGCGAGTCGGTAAACGTCGACCGGAGCGACGTGATCGGGCCCCTGTGGAGGGCCGGACGGCGGCACGCCGAATGCGTGGAGACCGACCCCGGCGAGCTGGGGGCGGCCGTTCGGTTCCAGCAGGATGTCGGCCGAGCCAAGCGCGCCGTGGCCGAAACCGGCGTCGTGCGCGGCGCTCAGCGCCTGCGCGATCGGAAGCCCGACGGTGACGGCCTCCCCCGGTTCCAGCCGCCCGCGGGCGTCCAGCAGCCGGCTCAGGCTCACCGTGTCCGGAACGCCAGCCATCACGACCGCAAGTCCGCCCTCGACCTCGGTGACCGCCAGCACGGGCACGAGATGTGCATGGCGCAGCTCGGTCAGCGAACGGGCGGCCGCCAGCGCCTGGGCGCGGTGCTGCGGGTCGTCAGGCAGCCGCACCAGCCGCACCATGCACGGCGTGCCGTCCGCTTCCAGGAACCCCGTCCAGACCTCTCCGGCTCCCGCGTCCCCCGGCCAGCCGACGAACGTCACGCCGGGCACGTCCGGCGGTTCGTCCGGGAACCCCTGCTCGTCCCGGAACCCCTGCTCGTCCGGAAACGACGCCTCATCAGAGTGCACGAACCGTGACGCTAGGCCGATTCCGGGCGCTTGTCGGGGTTCTCGTCCCGGTTGTGGATAACTTCTTGGCTGTGGTCACACCGCCCGGCCCGGACGTCCCCGGGTAACCGGGCCGCCAAGGTAGACGGGAGCCAGACGGTGAACATCCTCGCCACCAGCGCCGGTTACCGCCCTGACGGCCGCGGCGGCGCCCGGATCGGGCCGATGATCGAACATGCGATCGCCCTGTCCGGCGCGGGCGAGCGGCCCAGGGTCTGCCTGCTGGAGACCGCCCTCGGCGATCAGCCTGGCGCTTATGCCCGGTGGTACGAGGCGATGGCCCGCGACCGGCCCGACGTACGGCCGAGCCACCTGGCGCTGTTCCCGATGCCGAACGTCGAGGATCCGCGCGGCCACCTGCTGGCGCAGGACGTCATCTGGGTCGGCGGCGGCAGCGTCGCGAACCTGCTCGCCGTCTGGCGCGCCCATGGGCTGCCGGAGATCCTCGCCGACGCGTGGCGGGCCGGGGTCGTGCTCGGCGGGGTGTCCGCCGGGTCGCTGTGCTGGCACGTCGGCGGCACCACCGACTCGTTCGGGCCGGACCTGCGGCTCGTGACCGGCGGCCTGGCGCTGCTGCCGTTCAGCAACACGCCGCACTACGACTCCGAGCCGGGACGCCGACCGCTGTACCAGAAGCTCGTCGGCGACGGCCTGCTCCCGGCGGGCTGGGCGACCGACGACGGCGTCGGGCTGCACTTCCGCGGGTCCGAGCTGGTCGAGGCGGTCGCGGACCGGCCGGGCAAGAAGGCCTGGCGCCTCGAGCGCGGCGACGACGGCTCGGCCGTCGAGACCGCGGTCGAGCCGAGGCTGCTGCCGGGCGCGCACGGCTGAACGAGGCTCCCTCGCCTTGGAGCATGTGATAAGGCGCCGCGCGTAGGCTGGCCGGGTGGATGTTCTGCGGCTTCCGGTGGTTCCGTACGACGAGGCGTGGGATCTGCAGCGCGAGCTGGCGACCAGACGCGCCGACGGCGAAGCGGCCGACACGCTGATCCTGCTGGAACACCCGGACGTCTACACCGCGGGCAGGCGCACTGAGGCCTGGGAGCGCCCGCTGGACGGCACGCCCGTGGTGGACGTCGACCGCGGCGGCAAGATCACCTGGCATGGTCCCGGCCAGCTGGTCGGCTATCCGATACTCGCGCTGCCACGCCCGCTGGACGTGGTCGCTTACGTCCGGGTGCTGGAGGACGCGATGATCGCGGTCTGCGCCGAGTTCGGTGTGCCGGCGCACCGGGTCGAGGGCAGGTCGGGCGTCTGGACGATGGACGACAGGCGCAAGCTCGGCGCGATCGGCATCCGGGTGCGCAAGGGCGTGACCTACCACGGCTTCGCGCTGAACTGCTCCCCCGACCTGGCCGCCTTCAGCCGGATCATCGCCTGCGGCATCACCGATGCGAGCGCGGGCAGCCTGACCGGCGAACTGGGCCGGACCGTCACGGTCGCCGAGGCTCGGCCGGTCGTCGAACGGCACATGGTCCACCACCTGGAGTCGTTCCTGGCCGGCGGTAGCCCGAGCTCGGGCGACGGCGCGATCCTGCCGGCGCCGATCGAGGCGGTGTCGGCATGACCACGGCCCCCTCCGCGAGCCGGGCAGGCGGCCAGGTCGCCCCGGAGGGCCGCCCGCTGCTGCGGCTGGAGGTCCGCAACGCCGCCACGCCGATCGAGCGCAAGCCGCCGTGGATCCGCACCCGGCTGCGCACCGGCCCGGAGTACACCGACATCAAGAACCTGGTCCGCGCCGAAGGCCTGCACACCGTGTGCGAGGAGGCCGGTTGCCCCAACATCTACGAATGCTGGGAGGACCGCGAGGCGACGTTCCTGATCGGCGGGGACGTCTGCACCCGGCGCTGCGACTTCTGCCAGATCGACACCGGCCGGCCGGCGGCGCTCGACGTCGACGAGCCGCGGCGGGTCGCGGACTCGGTGCGCACGATGGGGCTGCGCTACGCCACGATCACCGGCGTCGCCCGGGATGACCTTTCCGACGGCGGCGCCTGGCTGTACGCCGAGACGGTGCGCGCCGTGCACGCCGCCTCGCCGGGCACCGGCGTCGAGGTGCTCATCCCCGACTTCGGGGGCCGGCCCGACCAGCTCGCCGAGGTCTTCGGAGCCGCCCCCGAAGTGCTGGCACACAACGTCGAGACCGTACCGCGGATCTTCAAGCGGATCCGGCCGGCGTTCCGCTACGAGCGGTCGCTGGAGGTCCTCACCGCTGCCCGCGCGGCCGGCCTGGTCACCAAGTCCAACCTGATCTTGGGGCTGGGCGAGACCGACGACGAGGTCGAGACCGCGATGACCGACCTGCACGCCGCCGGGTGCGACCTGCTCACCGTTACGCAGTACCTGCGGCCCACCCCGCGCCATCACCCGGTCGAGCGCTGGGTACGCCCCGAGGAGTTCGTCGCCTGGGCTCACCGCGGCGAGGAGTTGGGCTTCGCCGGCGTGCTGGCCGGCCCGCTGGTCCGCTCGTCCTACCGCGCGGGCCGGCTCTACCAGCAGGCCATCGCCGCCCGCACCAGCCAGCCACCCGCTCACGTACAGTAACGATCTGTCGCCGTCGCATGGGGAACCGATGGCCGGCCGTTGTGCGGAAGAACACGGACGCCCAACACCGATACGAGTGGTGACGACTCCGGTACGCGACTAGGCTCGCCAGCAGCGTCACGGCACGTCTCACAGCGTCACGGGCAGCAAAAGTCCCGGACAGCAGAGGTCGGCAGTCGGTAGAGGTCGGCACCGGTGGGACGACGACCGCGTCGGGACTAGGACGACCGTGTCGGGAGGTCATACCCGCTGTGTTCCGCTCGCTGCTGTCCACATTTGAAGAACTGACCCTGCTGATCCTGCCCCACGGCGGCCAGCGCACCGCGCGGCGCAACGCCTGGCGCGCGGCCACCGACCTGCACGTGACGTCCGGGTACCGCTGGACCGACAGCGGCGGGCTCGGCACTGACCCGGTCCCGCCGATCGCGCCGCCGGCCACCGGCACGGCCCGCCCCAGAAGCACGGGCCGCCCCAGAAGCACGGCGCACCCGATGGTCACGGCGCGTCCCAGGGTCCCGGCGATCCCCGCGCCCGCGCGGGCGCTCGCCACCCATCGCTGACGGCCCGTCACGCACCTCAGCCGCGCCCGGACCCGCGGCCGCAGGATGCTGAGACCCCAGTCGTGCGGCCGTGCCGTCGGGGAACAGCTTCCTTAGTGCCCAGCGGCCGGGCACCGGACCGCATTGGTGCCGGGAGGCCGTAGGCTCGCGGGCATGGCACTGAGGAAGAAGCCGGCGGACGCCGCGGCCTCGCCCCCGGCACGCGGCGCGAAGGGCCCGTCCAGTAACGGGCGGGGCCCCGGGAACCAGGCCGACGGCGAGACCGGCTTCGCCAACCGGCTGCGCCAGATCCGCCTGGTCTTCAAGGTCACGCGCGAGCGCGACCCGAAGCTCGTGCCGATCATGCTGGGTGCGTTCCTGGTGCCGTTCGCGGTGCTCCTCGTGCTGGGCTTCGTCATCGGGCCGATCTGGCTATGGGCGCCGTTCGCGGTGCTGCTCGGTCTGCTCGTCGCCGTCAACCTGTTCAGCCGGCGGGTGCAGCGAACCGCTTACACCGAGCTTGAGGGCAAGCCAGGCGCCGCGGCCGGGATCATCGAGCGGATGCGCGGCGACTGGCGGCTGACTCCCGCGGTCCAGGTCAACAGGAACCAGGACGTCGTGCACCGGGTCGTCGGGCGGGCGGGCATCGTCATCATCGCCGAGGGCCGCGGCCGCGGCGCCCGGGAGCTGCTGGCCACCGAGGTCCGGCGGGTACGCAAGGTCGCCGGCGACGTGCCGATCACGGACATCATCGTCGGCAACGGCGAAGGCGAGGTGCCGCTGCCCAAGCTGCAGCCGACCCTGATGCGGATGCGCCGCACCCTGCGGCGCGGCCAGGTCGACCAGCTAGACCGCCGGCTGAAGGCCGTCGCCGGCGCCGGCCCATCGCTGCCGATCCCCAAGGGCCCGATCCCCCGCAACGTCCCCCGCGGCAAGATGCGCTGACGGCCCGAGCATGGCCGCACGACATCGGCCCCGTACCACCTTCGGCGGTACGGGGCCGCTCGCGTCTTCGGGCCGCCGGCTACGGCTGGGCCGGCCGGGCCTTGCCACGGTCGGCGCGGACGGGAGCGGCGCGGGCGGCGCGGTCGTGTAGGCCGCGCAGGTCGCGGTCGACGAAGAAGACGGGGAGCAGCAGGCCCAGCAGCACGGTGCGGACCAGGATCAGCGAGAACCGCTGCCGGCCGCCGCCTGGCACCCGCGCGACCCCGAACCCGAACAGCCGCATGCCGACCGTCTGGCCGACCAGGCTGAGCAGCACCAGCTCCTCGAGCAGGAAGATCCCGTAGACCAGCAGGCCACGCCCCGAGCCGCCGATGGCGACGCCGAACAGCGCCGGCACACCGGCCAGCAGGTTGGCCAGCACACCGTCCACCACGTAGGCGCCGAGGCGGGCGCCGAAGGTGGCGAGTGACCCTGGGCCCGTGGCCGGCAGGCCGAGCCGCTCCCCGGGAGTGCCCCCCTGATCGGCGCGCACGGCCCCGGGGCCTTCCAGCCAGCGTCCGAGCTCTTGTCGCACGGCGCAAGCTTATGCGTCCCCGAATCCAGCGAGGAAACCATCACCCACGGTGACGAACAGGCGCCAAGCAACGTCCGCGAAATCTGTCCGACATGTCTGGATCACACCGCAGGGTTACGCACCGCGTCCGGACATGGGTATCCTGACGAACCAGGAAGCGACACCATTGGGTGGAGGATGAATGTTCGCCAACGCCGACGAAGTACTCCGCTATATACGCGATGAGAACGTCGAGTTCATCGACGTCCGTTTCTGCGACCTGCCAGGAATCATGCAGCACTTCACGATTCCTACCGAGGTCTTCACCGAATCGATCTTCACCGACGGCCTCATGTTCGACGGGTCCTCCATCCGCGGCTTCCAGGCCATCCACGAGTCGGACATGCTGCTGCTGCCCGACCCCAGGACCGCCTTCGTCGACCCGTTCCGTGAACACCGCACGCTCGCGATGACGTTCTTCATCCACGACCCGATCACGAAGGAGGAGTACTCGCGCGACCCGCGCAACGTCGCCCGCAAGGCGGAGTCGTACCTGCGCGGCTCGGGGATCGCCGACACCGCCTACTTCGGGCCGGAGGCCGAGTTCTACATCTTCGACGACATCCGCTACGAGTACACCCCCTACGGCTCGCTGCACCGCGTCGACTCGGTCGAGGCCGCCTGGAACAGCGCCCGCAAGGAGGAGGGCGGCAACCTCGGCTACAAGCCGCGGTTCAAGGGCGGCTACTTCCCGGTGCCGCCGACCGACCACTTCACCGACCTGCGCTCCGAGATGGTCCGGACGCTGATCAAGGTGGGCATCACCGTCGAGATGCAGCACCACGAGGTCGGCACCGCGGGCCAGGCCGAGATCGACTTCCGGTTCGACACGCTGCTGAAGACCGCCGACAACCTGATGCTCTACAAGTACGTGATCCGCAACGTCGCGCGCGAGCGGGGCCGCACGGTCACGTTCATGCCCAAGCCGCTCTTCCAGGACAACGGGTCGGGCATGCACTGCCACCAGAGCCTCTGGAAGGACGGCGGCCCGCTGTTCTACAGCGCCGAGGGCTACGGCGGGCTGTCCGAGACGGCCCGGCACTACATCGGCGGGCTGCTGCACCACGCGCCGGCGCTGCGCGCGTTCACCAACCCGACGACCAACTCCTACCGGCGGCTGGTCCCGGGCTATGAGGCGCCGGTGAACCTGGTCTACTCGGCCCGTAACCGGTCGGCCTGCTGTCGCATCCCGCTGTCCGGCGACTCGCCGAAGGCCAAGCGGGTCGAGTTCCGCGTCCCCGACCCGAGCTGCAACCCATATCTGGCGTTCTCGGCGATGCTGATGGCCGGGCTGGACGGCATCAAGAACAAGATCGAGCCGCCGGACCCGATCGACAAGGACCTCTACGAGCTGCCGCCGGACGAACTCGCCGCCGTCCCGCAGGTACCCGGCTCGCTGGAGGCCGTGCTCGACCACCTGGAGGCCGACCACGAGTTCCTCACCGCGGGCGACGTCTTCACCCCGGACCTGATCGAGACCTGGCTGGACTACAAGCGCGCGAACGAGGTCGACGCGATCCGGCTGCGCCCGCACCCCTTCGAGTTCGAGCTCTACTACGACATCTGAGCCGGCCACCACAGCCGAGCCGGTTGCGCCGTGACACCGGACATCCGCGACGAACCCCGCCGCCCCTCCCGAGGGCCGCGGGGCTCGTTGCGTTCCGGCGGGCGGCGGCCAGTGCGCCAGAGAACACCGTCCCGGGAAGCGCCGCCCGCGAAGAAAGCGCCCGGCCAGCCACAAAAGCCGGCTACGGACGACCCCTTTCGGCGGGAGAGTTCCAGTGGCCTTCTCTACCCGAATTCGTAAAAAGACGGGCAGGTCGCCCGGGGGAATTCTCGCCCGGCCACCACGCGTCCACCGGGCACACCTTCCCTCCGGGAGCACAATTCCGCTACGAGGCTGTAACAGGCGTCATGTTACAGCATGATTTCGGCCAGGCGTCGGCTCACGCAGCAGGCCCGTGCGCCGACCGAACGTCAACGGACGAGCCTGAGACCCAGATTTAACAAGCCGGGAACGGAAGGGTAACCAGCCCCAACGAGGCTCACGAGTCGGAGCCTCCCGTCAGTCGCGGCCAGCGTCGGCCCTCCCCCGGCCGGCTCTACAGTCGCTTGTCTCACTTGCCGATCACGGGGAGTATTTAGTGAGCTATCAGGCCGAGTACATCTGGATCGACGGCACCGAGCCGGAGCCGCTGCTGCGCAGCAAGACCCGGATCATCAAGGACGGCAAGGAGCCGGAGATCTGGGGCTTCGACGGCTCCAGTACCAACCAGGCCCCGGGGTCGAACTCGGACTGCGTCCTGCGCCCGGTGTTCGTCTGCCCGGACCCGCTGCGTGGCGGAGACAACATCCTGGTCCTGTGCGAGGTGGAGCTGACCGACTTCACACCGCACCCGACCAACACCCGGGCCAAGGCCCGGCAGCTCGCCGAGAAGTACGCGGACTTCAGCCCGATGTTCGGCATCGAGCAGGAGTACACCTTCTTCCAGAACGGCCGCCCGCTGGGCTGGCCGGCCGTCGGCTTCCCGGAGCCGCAGGGCCCGTACTACTGCGGCGTCGGCGGCGAGAAGATGCCCGGCCGCGACATCGTCGAGAAGCACACCCAGGCGTGCATCGACGCCGGCCTCGCGATCGAGGGCACCAACGCCGAGGTCATGATGGGCCAGTGGGAGTTCCAGATCGGCGTGCTGCCGGCGCCGGCGATCGGCGACCAGATCTGGGTCGGCCGCTGGCTGCTGCACCGGATCGCCGAGGACTTCGGCGCGTCGGTGAGCTTCGCCGCGAAGCCGATGCCCGGCGACTGGAACGGCGCGGGCGCGCACACCAACTTCTCCACCAAGCAGACCATGGAGAGCTGGGACGCGATCGTCACCTGCTGCGAGGCGCTCGGCACCCGCGTCATGGAGCACGTGACCCACTACGGCTACGGCATCCAGGACCGTCTCACCGGCAAGCACGAGACCGCCCCGTGGAACAAGTTCTCCTGGGGTGACTCGGACCGCGGCGCGTCGATCCGTATTCCGTGGGCGGTTTCCAAGGCCCGCAAGGGCTGGCTCGAGGACCGCCGTCCGAACGCGAACATGGACCCGTACATCGTCTCCGCGCTGATGATCGACACCACCTGCAGCGCGCTGGCCGGCGACAAGCCCGTCCTGTTCGTCCCGGAGCAGGCCACGGCCGCGGAGCCCGCGACCGTCTGACCTGGCCCAGCCAGTAGCGACCCGTACCACCAGGCGCCGCCGGTTCCCCTCGGGGAGCCGGCGGCGTCGGCGTCTGCCCACTGGCCCGGCGCCGAGCCGCCCGCGGCGGGCGCGCCGGGTCACGCCTGTTCGCGGGCGAAGACCTCGTCGACGACGCGGCGGGCAGCCGCAGCGGCCCGGCGGTGGTCGGCGGGCAGGTCCGCGGCGCGGTCCAGCGGGTAGCCGAGGATGCCGGCGACGCGCTCCAGCGCGGGCGTCGTGCGCGGGATGAGGTCGCCGTGCTGGCCGCGGGCCAGCATGATCGCGTTGCGGATGCGGGCGGCCGACCGCCAGGCGGCGTTCAGCGCCTCCGCGTCGCCTCCGTCCAGCAGGCCGGCGGCGACCAGCGCGCGCAGCGCGTCCAGGGTGGAGGTGGTCCGGAGCTCCGGAATCGTGCGGGCGTGGCGCAGTTGCAGGATCTGGACGGCCCATTCGACGTCGGTCAGCCCGCCCGGACCGAACTTGACGTGCAGGGTGCGGTCAACGCCGCGCGGGATGCGTTCGGCCGCCATCCGGCCCCGCAACCGCTCGACCTCGGTGACGGCGCCCGCCGGCAGCGCGGCCGGGTAGCGCACCTCGTCGGCGAGCGCGGTGAACCGGGCCGCGAGGTCCGCGTCGCCGGCCAGCGGGCGGGCCCGCAGCAGCGCCTGGGCCTCCCAGCCGAGCGCCCAGCGCCGGTAGTAGGCGGCGTAGCCGTCGAGGTCGCGGGTGACCGGGCCGTTGCGGCCCTCCGGGCGAAGGCCCAGGTCCAGGCGCAGCGCCGGGTCCGGCCCCGGCTGGGCGAGCAGCCGGACCAGCTCCTCGGCGACCGCCGTCGCGAAGGCGGCCGCCGCAGCCGGGGCGACGCCCGGCGCCGGCTCGTGGACGAACAGCACGTCGGCGTCGCTGCCGTAGGACATCTCACCGCCGCCGAGCCGGCCAAGCGCGATCACCGCGATCCGCGCCGGCTCCCCGTCGGCCGTCCCGCCGTCGGGGACGGCCACAGCCACGGCCGATGCCTCGCGCGGGGCGCCCGCGGACCGGGCCGCGTCGGCGAACCGGTCGGCGGGGCTGCGGCCGGCGGCCAGCCGGCGCGCGACGGTGCGCCGCGCCACCAGCAGGGACGCCTCGATGGTCGCGGCCGCGGTGGCGGTCAGCGCGCTGCCGACGGCCGTGACGTCCAGCAGCCCGAGCAGGTCCGCGCAGGCGACCCGGACCAGCTCGACGCGGCGGATCGCCCGCGCCCTGGCGACCGCGTCCGCGGCGTCCTGGTTGCGCCGGGCGACGGCGAGCAGCGTGCGCGCCAGCGTGTCACGCGGGACGGGCCGCAGGTCGTCCTCGGTGCGCAGCAGCCGGACCGACTCGGGCGCGGTCCGCATGAGCGCGGCGACGTGGCCGCTCGCGGCGAGTACCCGGGCGAGCCGGTCGGCCGCGCCGGCCGAGTCGCGCAGCATCCGCAGGTACCAGGGAACCCGGCCGAGCGCCTCGCTGACCTGGCGGTAGGCGAGCAGGCCGGCGTCCGGGTCGGCGGCGTCGGCGAACGCGGGCAGCATCGTCGGCAGCAGGTGGCGCTGGATGACGGCTGTCCGGCTGACCCCGGCCGTCAGCGCCTCGATGTGCTTCAGGGAGCGGAACGGGTAGGCGAAGCCAAGCGCCGCCAGCCGATCCGCGGCCTCGCCCGGAGTGAGCCGGACGTCCTCGGCCGACAGCCGGGCGACGGCCTCGAGCAGCGGCTGGTAGAAGAGCTTCTCGTGTAGCTGGCGCACCGAGCGGGCCGTGTGCGCGTGCTCGGCCGTGAACTCGTCGGCATCCAGCATCCCCAGCGAGCGACCCAGCCAGCGCAGCTCCCCCGGGTCCCGTGGCAGGACGTGGGTACGGCGCAGCCGCCGCAGCTGCAGCCGGTGCTCGACGGTGCGCAGGAAGCGGTAGGCGGCGGCGAGGCTGGTCGCCTCGCGGCGCCCGATGTAGCCGCCGCGGGCCAGGCCGTCGATGGCGCCGAGCGTGGCGCGGACG
>Ga0207641_10000892_pt1 | contig 31121 bp, 29 predicted proteins | sample KBSSwiS62_FD_184306 | JGI IMG/M metagenome (GOLD analysis project Ga0207641, IMG submission 184306) | Switchgrass rhizosphere microbial communities from Kellogg Biological Station, Michigan, USA - KBS Switchgrass S6-2 (SPAdes) (version 2) | ecosystem: Host-associated > Plants > Roots >... | reverse complement strand
GAGAGTCGTCTCCGGCGATGAATGACGGCTACAATCTTCCTGAGTAATGTGGTTTTACGACTTGCGATAGAGGCTGCGGGAAGAGAACGGATGCCGGGATGAACGTCAGAAAAGGCAAAAAGCCAGGGAGCGACGAGAGCAGCGGGACGCTTTTTGACCTCGGAATGCCTACGAGCCAGAACGTTCAGCAGGAATCGATCGAGAAAGAGAGAACCGGGGAAACGTTGCTGGACCAGGCACGAGCCCAGGCCTTGGGCTCGAATATCGAATGGAAAGCAGGAGCGCAACTGGCCGAGCTGGGAATACTGGCTGGTACTTCGGCGTTTACTGCAGCGGGATGGGAAGGGACATTTTATCCGGTAGGGATGAAGGCAGCCGAGTATTTGCGTTTCTACGCGACGCGGTTTCGGACGGTGGAGGTGGACAGCACGTTTTACGGAACGCCGAAGCCGGAGCGAGTGCGCGCGTGGTATGACAGGACTCCGGCGAATTTTGTGTTTGCGGTGAAAGTGCCGCAGGCGATTACGCACGAAAAGGTACTGGTGGATTGCGACGCGGAAATGGACGAATTTCTGCAGACGATGGAACTTTTGAAGGAAAAGCTGGGGCCGATGCTGTTGCAGTTCGGTTATCTTGGCCCGAGCGTGATGAGGAATGGGGCGCAATTTCTGGCGCGGCTAGGACCGTTTTTGAAAAGGCTGACCGGAATTGTTGGGTCGCCATACAGACCACGTCGATTTGTAGTCGAGATCCGGAACAAGGCTTGGCTGAACGAGCCGCTACTGTCGCTGTTGCGCGAACACGAAGTGGCGTTGGCGCTGACGGATCATGGGTGGATGCCGCGTCCGTGGGAAGTGGAGAAAGCGCTGGATCTGATTACGGCGGACTTTACGTATGTGCGCTGGCTGGGCGATCGCAAGGGAATTGAGGAGATTACAACGCGCTGGGACAAAACGGTGGTGGACCGTCGGAATGATCTGCTGCATTGGGTGGAGATGTTTCGCGAATTGCGTCGGCGGAACTTGCAGGTGTATGCGTACGCGAACAATCACTATGCGGGGAATGGGCCCGGAACGGTGAAATTATTTTGGGAGATGTACGAGGGCGCGAAGAGCGGCTAGATAAAAGAGGCCGGAGGGGGGGTGCTCCGGTCGGATAGGGAACGTAATTACTTGCAGGAATCGCTGACCATTTCGACCTTGGTGACACTGAGGTGGCCGTGTTCCTTGGCATCAGCGTCCACAGCGGACTTGGCCTTTTCCTTGGCTCCGTGCATATCGGGATGCCAGACTTCGCCGGTGACGGTTACGGTGTGACCGACGTGCGGCGAGAGCTTAACGGTTTTGCTCTTCACTTCCCAGGTGCTTCCATCGCTAGCAGTGACCTTGAATTCGCCGGCGCTGTCGCCTTTTGCAAGGCAGCCAGTGATGTTTCGCACTTCCGCGCTTTTGTCCTGCTTCGTAGTCTCCTGCGCCGTAAGAATCGGCGCGGCCGCGAGACAAGACACCGCTAGAAGATTGAATGCCCATTTCAGTTTCATGCTTCTCTCCTTAGCGGGCTCGTACCAATACGCGAACAGCTCCTGACGCTCCCGCTTTGACTTGAGTATTGGTAAGCGCGTGTGGGGAGGCTATAGGGTGAACTACCGAGCTACGGCAAGTTACCAGAATGCCTGTAGAATAGAGATCAGCAGAGGCGGCAAGAAGTTTTTCGCGCGAAGCCTTCGTGTCACGGGATAACTACATGCAAAACCACACTAGTCCGAACAATCTAAGCGAGCTGTGGGAAGAACACTGTAAGCACGAATTTGCTACGCACGACACGGAGGCGACGCTAGATACGATGGTGGAAGATGCGTATGTAAACCACGTGCCGGTGATGACTGGCGGCGTGGGCAAGCCGGCATTGCGCATATTTTATTCGAAGGATTTCATTCCAACCATGCCGCCGGACACCGCGCTGGAGCCAATTTCGCGGACTGCTGGGAAAGACCAACTGGTGGACGAAATGATTTTTTCATTTACGCATACGAAAGAGATGCCGTGGATGCTGCCGGGAGTGGCGCCGACGGGGAAGAAAGTGAGAATCGGGCTGGTAGCAATTGTGAAATTCCGCGAAGGCAAACTGGAGCACGAACATATTTACTGGGATCAGGCGTCTGTGTTGAAACAGATCGGGTTGCTGACGGACGAAACGTTGCCGGTTTTTGGAGTGGAGACGGCGACCAAGCTCACTGAATTACAGAACGCCGCCGGCAAGTCTGCCACGGCATAAGACCGAACGTTTTCACCCGGCCGTGCAGACAGCCTACCTGCTGCTAGTCGATTGAGGTCAGGGATTTTACGTGAAGCTCGAGAGCTTGGTTGTATTGGCGCTCGATCTGGAGCTCGGTTTGCAGCTTCTTGATGAGCAGTTCGAGCCGCGAGATCTCGGTTTTTAGCTTCTGAATGTCGCCGGCGGAGGCTGGCGGACGGACCGGAGCCGGCGAAATGAAGTTAGGAGCTGGCGGCACGGAGGGAGTTGTCGAGGCTGGCGGTTGCGATTGCGGCGGGAAGGCGCTGGCCAAGCCTGTGGGCCAGGCGGATTCGCGGCGCGGCTCGGCAGCAGGAATTGCTCCCGCAAGCGGTGGCTGCGGAATATTAGCCGGTGCTTGAGGCGCAAACAGGTTGCTGAGCGGAGAGTGCGACGGAGCGCGCGGCGCTGGGGCGACCGACGCGGGCGCGGGTTGCGCGGATTTGGGTTCCAGAAAACTTTTTACGCGGGCGATCAGGTCGACCGGCTGGAACGGCTTGCGGATGAGTTCATCGGCGCCGACGGAAACGGCTTTGTCAGCGACATTCTTGTTGACCACACCGGACATTAATATGACGGGAGTGCGGCTGAAGCGTTCGTGCTGCTTGATCTGGCTGCAGACGGAGTAGCCGTCCTGATCGGGCATGATGACGTCGGTGATGACGGCGTCAGGCGGATTATGCTCGAACTGCGCGATGGCCGTGGCGGCGTCGCCGGCGGTGATGACGGTGATGTTCTCGCGGCGGAAAGCGATCTTGATGACTTCGCGCATGGTGGCGCTGTCGTCGATGAAGTAGACGGTGGGGGTGCGCTTCGTAGAAGCGCCTGCTTCGACAATGGGCGGAAAAGAGATGGTTTCACTCATGTGATGTCCTCGATGTCATTTCCGGCATAAGGAACAATGGAATAGTTGGCAAAAGATGGTTCAGCGGAAGAGCTGGACGTGGGCTCGGGCTGCTTCTCGTCAGGCGCTTCAACGGACGCTGCAGTTTCGTAGAAGCAGCTTTCGCGAGCGTGTAGGGAATCTGTATTTTCAGATTCCGCAACGCCAGACGTGGAAACTTCGTCGGAAGCGGAGTTGTCCGGATTGTCGGAAACGGGACTGGAAGCAAAATCGTCGATGGCCGCGGCGATGGCCGCGCTTTCTTCGGAGGCAGAGGAATCGGCCAGTCCGAACAGGGGCGCAAAAGGAGAATCGGCAGGCGCAACTCCCAGGTTGGTTTCCGTGTCTTGCTCGGATTCATGTTTGGATTCGTCGATTTCGCGCATGGCGTCGAGCATGAGGTCAGTGGCGGAGCGAAGGACGGTATGCTTTGCGGAGGAGGAGCCGTAAACAAATTTGTAGATGCCCGAATTGTTGCGCATGCAGCTTTTCAGTATGTGGATGACGGCTTCGTCGCCGAAGAGCGAGGCGCATTCAGCGTGAGTGATGGTGCCAGCGTCAAAGAAAAGGAGAGCGTCGGTATCGCCGGAGTTGATATGGAGTGCGCCGGTCTGGTGGGCGTGGCCGAGCATTTGCATAACGCCGGGAAGATCGTGATGGGTAAGGCTGCCGCTAAGGCTGGTGTCGGACTGTGCAAGCATCTGCGTGGGCTGAAAGCCTTCAGCTTTGCTGATAATGATGTTGCGAACATGCGTCGCGATGGTGGCAGGCGGACGAGTGCGATCGATGTAGTCGTCGCATCCGGCCTGGAACGCTTCCATCAGGGCGCGCTGGCTGCCATCGCCGAGAGCAATGATGGGAAGCGCGGCGTTTTTGACGTCAGCCCGAATCAAGCGGGCGATATCGAGTGCGCCCATTTCCCGCATATTAGTGGAGCAGACGATGGCGGTGGGCGGATCGTACTCGATGGTGGTGAGCGCGAAGGATGGCTGAGTGCTGCAGATGACTTCGAAACCTTCTTTTTTCAAGGCGTCGCTGACGCGCTTGGAAAAGTAGACGTTGGTGTCGATGAGCAGAATCTTTGCGGGGCGGCCGGCGAGAATCATGGCAAGGCCTCCGCGAAGTTGCGCGACGAAGCAGGCACGGACTGTTCGGCCGGACCAGGAGTTAAAACAGAAAGGTGAAGGACTTCGATGACTTCGCCGCCGTGAGAAAGCCAACCGGCCACGTGAGGCGAATCGTTCGGACCGGCTTCCATCATATCGGTGGTGATGAGTTCGCATTCGCCGCTGACGGGAATGGCGATCCAGTCGAACTGACCTGCAAATCTGCGCGTAGCGAGAAGAAAGAAGCGACGCGTGGTGAGTTTTTTGCCGTTGAGGCGATCAGCGATGTCGCTGATGGCAATCATGCGACCGCGACGAAGGATGACGCCTTCGACTTCGGGAGATTTGTGAGGAAAGCGAAAGATGCGGCTGGGCGCGACGAGTTCGGCGACTTGCGGAGCGGGCACGGCGAAGCGGCGCTCACCGAGACGGATAAGCACGAAGGACTGCGCGGTCTCGGGGGCACTGATTGGAGCGCTCATCGGAGTGGGGGTCATTGAACATGCGCTCCGGAGGTTTCGGCACCGATGGCGCGGGTGTCGGCCGCGAGTTGGGCGGACTCGAGGAGAGTGAGCTCTTCGAGCGAGAGAAAGCCGGCGGGTTGGACGACCGGAATAACGGTCTGGTCAAGAACGGTGAGGCCGCGGTACCAGTTGCGCTCTTCGCCTTGAAAAGCCAGGGAGAGCGACTGCAGCCGGGACATGGTGGTCATTTTCTCGATGCCGTCGATCAGAAGGGCGGTGCGCGTGCGACGAAGAAAAAAGACGAGAGATGCCGGCTGCGGTGAAAGACCGAAGTGGAGCGCGGCGTTGACGATGTAAAGAGTGCGATCGCCGCGGCGGATGCTGTGGCGGACTTTGCGGATGGTGGAATCGGGCAAGTCTTGCGCCATGCCGGCAATGTTGTCGACGCTGCGCACTTCCTGAACGGAAGCTGAAGAGATCGCAAACGTTTGTCCGCTCACTCGAAACAGGATGATTTGTTCGGTGCGCGGTTGCGGTGCGCGTGAAACGGAAGTGGCTTGCATCAGCGCACCCCCACCGGCGTGGCGCGCGCGATGGCGAGTACACGCTTTTCGATGGCGGCGTAGATGTCGTCAATGCCGAGGACGTGGTCGACGACATTGAGCTTGATCGCTTCGCCGGGCATGCCGAAAATGACGGAGGTGGCTTCGTCTTGCGCGATGACCAGGCCGCCAGCTCTTTTGATGGCTTTGGCGCCCTGCGCGCCGTCAGCGCCCATCCCGGTGAGAACTGCGCCGATGGAAAGCGCTCCCGCGAAAGCAGCGACAGTTTCCATGGTCACGTCAATGTTCGGAAGATAGCCGGCGATGCGGCCGGTGGCGCCGTCGAGTTGTATACGGCCGAGCGGACTGACTCTAAGGTGCTGACCGCCAGGGCAGATGTAGAAGGTGCCGGATTGCAAGGTTTCGCCGTGCTCGGCTTCCTTGACCGGAATCGAAGTGAATTCGGCAAGCTGTGCCGCGTATTGCGTGGTGAAAGACGCAGGCATGTGCTGGACGAGGATTACGGCGCCGGGAAATTCTTTGGTGAAGCCGGGAGCGAGGCGCATAACGGTGGCCGGTCCACCAGTGGACGCCGCGAGAACGACTACGGGAAAGCGCTGGTCGAGATTTGCGGAAACGCTGGGAGCTGCGGGCGCTGCGGGACGCGAAACGGGAGCGGATGTGGCTGAGCCTGATTGCAGAGTGGCCGCGAGACGAGAAGCGGTGCGAACGACACGGACCTTCGCGGCCATTTTCACTTTGCGAAGGAGCTCTTCGCGGACGCTTTGCATGTCGAGATCGATGGCACCACTGGGCTTGGCGACAAATTCGATGGCGCCGAGTTCAAGGGCTTTGAGCGTGCTGGACGCACCTTCTTTTGATTCGGAACTGACGACGACAATGGGGCGCGGGTTGGTGGTCATGATCTGCGCAGTGGCTTGCAGACCATCCACGTGGGGCATGTTGATGTCCATGGTGATGACATCGGGTTTCAAGGATTCGGCGAGCGCGACGGCTTCACGGCCGTCTTTGGCGTGACCAGCGACCTGGAGTTGCGGGTCGGCGTTGAAAATATTTTCCAGGACTTTGCGCATGAAGGCAGAGTCGTCAACGATAAGTACGCGCGTTTTGTTGGAAGGGGTGGCCATGGCTGGTTTCGGGGCGTGGTCAGGCAACCGGTTGCGCGGCCTCCGTTCCAATAAGCTGTTCAACGGCTTCGGTGAGCTGATCTTCCTGAACCGGTTTGGTGAGGAAGGCCACGGCGCCTTCCTTGATGGCGCGATCGCGATGTTTTGCGCCGGCCCGTGAAGTAACGACCATGACCGGAATGCGGCGGGTGGAGGGGCTCTGGCGAAGCTGGGCCATAAGTTCGTAGCCGGTCATGCGCGGCATTTCTAGGTCGGTGATGACGAGATGGCAGCCGTGTTGCGCTACGAGTTCGGCGGCTTCGAGGCCGTCGGAAGCGAGCATGACGCGGTAGCCGGCTTTTTCGAGCATGCGGCCGACAAATTTCCGGACGCTGATGGAGTCGTCGGCGACGATGACGACGCGTTCGTGTTGAATGCGGTCGATGGCATCGGCGGGAATGGTGCCTTTGGCGACGGCGGCAGAACCTGGTGCGAAGATGCGGGCGGCGCTGGCGGAGGAGCTGATGGTTCTGCGTTCATTGGGCTCCGTTGCGACCATCCGATTGAGATCGAGCAGCAAAATCAAGCTGCCGTCGGGGGCAATGGTGGTGCCGGGAAAGAGTTTGACGCGGCGGAGATATTCGCCGAGGGATTTGATGACGATTTCGTCCTTGCCGAGGACTTCTTCGACGACTAGACCGATCTGGCGATTGTCGACGTTGGCAACGACCATGTGGAAATAGCCGTTGATGGGTTCGAGCGGCGGTAGACCGAGGTAGCCATCAAGGCGAATGACTTCCGTGACGACATCCCGGACTTTGGTGATGAGTTTGCCGCCGATATCCTCGATCTCGTCGGCGCGGAGACGCCGAATTTCTTCGACGACGGGCAGCGGAAGCGCGAAATGCGTGGTCCCGCAGCGCACGAACAGAGCGGGCGAAATGATGAGAGTGAGAGGCACCCGCAAGATGAATTTGGTGCCGACGCCGGCGGTGCTTTGGATTTCGATTTCGCCGTTAAGCTGGTTGAGATTTGAGCGAACAACGTCTAGGCCAACACCGCGGCCAGCGAGTTCGGTTTTCGAGGCAGCGGTGGAGAGACCCGGGTGGAAGAGCATTTCGCGGAGCTCACGTTCGGTGAGCTTGTCGGCGGTTTCCTGCGAAACGATGCCGCGATCCACGGCAGCTTGTTTGACGCGTTCGTAGTCGATGCCGCGGCCGTCGTCTTCGACTTCAATGTAGATATGGTTGCCGCGATGGTAAGCGCGGAGCGTCACGCGACCAGTTTCTGGCTTGCCAACGAGTTCGCGGCCGTCAGGAAGTTCGATGCCATGCGCTACGGAATTGCGCACGAGGTGGACGAGCGGATCGGAAATCTGCTGAATAATGTTGTTGTCGAGTTCCGTCTCACTGCCGGAGAGGTCGAGTTCGACAACCTTGCCGGTGGAGTTGGCGGCGTCGCGAACTGCGCGCGAAAGACGTGAGTAGAGAGTGCCAATAGGTACCATGCGGGCGGCGGTGATTTCGTCCTGCAAGTGGTGCGCGAGTTTGGTGAATTCGTCGATGTCGCCTTCGACCCGGCCAATGAAGCCGTTGAGCTGGGAGAGCACTTCGTTGACGTCGGCGGAAATTTCCGTCATGGAACGGGAAAGGATATTGACGTCGTCGTAGCGGTCCATTTCGAGTTCGCTGAATTCGGACCAGAAAGATGTGTCGCCGGCCGCGGCGCTGGTAAGCATTTGCGGCGTGGGAGTGGCACTTTGCGAGAGCGGGCTACGATTGGGCCCGATGCGGTTGAATTCGTATTTTTCCTGAAATTCGGCGACCTTGCCCTGCAGTCGTTCCTTGGAAAAGCTGAGAGTTTCGCGCAGGCGCTCGAGTTCGGCGACGCGTCCGACCATAACAGTGCGGTTGATGACGAGTTCGCCGACGGTGTTCATCATGCGGTCGAGGCGAGAGAGCGCGATGCGGACGGATTTGGCCGCGGAGGTTGCAGCGTTGGCCTTGCCAGGTTTGCAGTCACGGCGCGAAACTGATGCGGAAGATTCAGAAGCCGTGAGAGCGGCTGATGTTACTGGCTCGTCGGCTTCGGCCGGCGCGAGCTCGGCTATGCGATTTAGCAGGGAATCGACGCCGGTGCGCATCTGAATTTCGTCAGGCCACTGCTTGTGAAGAGTCTTCTTCAGGACGTCGACGGATTCGAGGCAGAGATCGATGACCTGGGCGGTGGGTTCGAGTTCGCCTTCGCGGAGTCGGCCGATGAGGTCCTCGACGCGATGTGCGATGCCCCCGAGGCGTTTGAGACCTACTTGGGCAGCCGAACCTTTTACGGTGTGGATGGCGCGGAAAAGTTTGTTGATTTCTTCCGGGCTGTGATTGGCCTCGAGAGAAAGCAGGCAATCACTCACGATTTGCAGATGTTCTTCGGCTTCGGGCTGGAAGAATTCCAGGATTTCCGAAGGAACATCATCGTCTTCCGGAAGCGAATCGAAATAGGAGCCTGTTGCTGCAACGAGGGATCCTTGATCGTTCGCCGCCTCGGCAAAGTTCTGCTGTGCGGCTGCATAGCTAAGCGGCGCGGGTTCCGCTGGAAACGCGAAGCGATAGCGTTCTTTGAAAGCGGAGATGTCCTCGACGACCTCGGTGCCAGTGTCGCTGATTTCGAGGAGATCGGTTTCGAGGAGAGAAATGCCATCAGAGAGGAATTCGGTCAGCGGACCGTGCAGATCTTCGCCGAGGGAAGCTTGGGTTGCGTACTGAAAGACATGAGCGAGCTTGGCGGCGACTTCAGAAAAATTGGGAAAGCCGTAGCTGGCGGAAGTGCCGCTGAGTGTGTGGGCGGAAATGTACAGGCGCTCGAGATCATCGCGGCGCGGTTCGATTTCCTGAAGCACTCCGATGTATTCCCGCAAATATTGCAGGTGCTCGGAAGCTTCCTGAAGGAAGATCTCGACGGATTCGCGATCGAGCGGCTGGCTCACGCTTTGCCCTCCGTAACCAGCTCGGCTTTCTGAGCCTCTTCTACAGTGGGCTTGCGATAGAGAATACAATCGTTGAGAACGATGGCCTGAAACTTGACCGGCATTTTGGAAATGGATTCGGAATGGCCGAGGAACAGGTAGCCGCCTGGCTCGAGCGCATTGTAAAAATGCTGGACCAGATCGCGGCGGCGTTCTTCGGAAAAATAGATGAGGACGTTCATGCAGAAGATCACGTCCATTTTGCCGACGTAGACGCTATTGTTCAGGTTCATATGAACAAAGCTGACCATTTTGCGGATGCGCGGGCGAACCTCGAGGCCGCCTTCGACGAGCTGGAAGTGGGTGGCCAGTTGGCGTTCATTGACGCTGGCGATGCTGCGGCCGCAATAGACGCCGCGTTCTGCAGTGGCCAGAGCGTGACGGCCGATGTCGGTGGCGAGAATTTCAACATTCCAGGCGTCGGAAAAGGAGATCGCGTCGGCGATGGTGATGGCGATCGAATAGGGTTCTTCGCCGGTGGAGCAGCCCGCGCTCCAGATGCGAAGAGAGCGGGGATTCTTCCAGAACTTTTTGATGTGCAGTTCCGGAAGAATGCGCTTTTCGAAGCTTTCAAAGACGCCGGGATAGCGGAAGAAAGAAGTTTCCTGCGTGAGCAGTGATTCCAAAAGCGCCTGAAATTCAAAGTTGGATTTGCGAATGGAGCGAAGTAGGTCGGTACCGCGGGCATGGCCCTTGCGCGCCATGTGCTCACGCACACGGGTGGAGAAGAATCGCTCGCGCGATTCGTCGAACCGGATGCTCGTGCGCTCCTCAATCAGCATGCGGATTTCGCTCAATTCGTGTTCAGTCAAACTCACTGGGCCGCCCTTGCCGTAGTCTCTACAGGGGCTAACGCCCCTTTGCTTCTTGCTTTTACGTTGGGGCTAGGGCCCCAACCTCCAAAAGAGGAGTTAAGCAAACGACCTCCTAGCGGAGAGCGGCGACGGGAACTTGCCGGTCGTCGTGCTGGTCAGTGACCGATGCGCCGCCGGAGCCGGATTGTTTTTGCGCGGCGCGGAATTGCGAGAGCGCTTCGTTGAGCTGATCGGAAAGTTTGACCAGCTGGCTGACAGTGGCGACGGTGCCGCGCGTGCCCTGCGAGGTCTGCCGCGTAATGTTGGAAATGATCTGCATAGCGTGGGCGACGCCTTCCGTGCCGCGCACCTGCTGTTTGGAAGCGAGAGAAATTTCCTGAACGAGTTCGGCGGATTGGCGGACGACACTGGAAATTGCGTCGAGCGCACGGCCGGCCTGATCGGCGAGGGTAGCGCCAGATTCCACTTCCTTGGTGCCTTCTTCCATGACCACGACAGCTTCGTTGGTCTCGGCCTGGATGGCTTTGATTAGGGCTGCGATGTCCTTGGTGGCGCTGCGGGAGTGTTCGGCGAGCTTGCGGACTTCGTCGGCGACAACGGCGAAACCCCGGCCAGCCTCACCGGCACGGGCAGCTTCGATAGCGGCGTTCAAAGCCAGCAAATTGGTCTGTTCGGTGATGTCGTTGATGACGTTGATGATTTCCGAAATTTCCAGTGAGCGGTCGCCCAGCGACTTGATCTTCTTCGCTGTGGCCTGCACGGAAGAACGGATGCGCTGCATGCCTTCGAGAGTGTCGCGGACGGCGCGGTTGCCCTGTTCGGCAGCGTCGAGCGCGCGGCGCGCGGCTTCGGCGCTGGCTTCGGCGTTGTTGGAAACCTGTTTCATCGAGACGGTTAGCTCTTCCACAGCGCTGGAGGTGTTGGTGATTTCCTGGTCCTGCTGCGTGGCGCCGGCCTGCATCTCGTCGGCGGCGACGAGAATGTTGTTGGAACAGGCAGTGACTTCCATCGCGGCTTTGCGGACGCGCTCAAGAACTTTGGTGAAGTTGTCAAGCATGTAGTTGATGGAGTCGGTGACGTTGCCCAGCGCGTCATTGGTGACCTTGCCGCGCAGGGCGAGTTCCCCGCGAGCGACTTGGTTGATGACGGCGAGCAGTTCGGTGATGCTGCGCTGCAAGGATTCGCTGGCTTCCTGGTTGCTGTTGGCCTTGGAAACCTTGGCGACGGCGCGATTCAGGTTTTCCGCGATGTAGCCAAAATCGTCATTAGACTGGATGTCCGCGCGGGCTCGGGGATCGCCAGCGGCGAGCCGCTCTGAGAATTCAGCCAGTTGATGCACCGGCGTGATGATCCCACCGAGACGCCAGAACAGGACGATGGTCGCGGCCAGCGCAACGCCCGCGGCAATAAACACGCCGGTGAGCTCAGGCGCGCCGCTGCCCGATTGTTTCCCTGCGCTGAATGCGAGCCAAATCGCCGCCGCATACGCCGCGGCGTTCAGGGCAATCAGCATCCAGATCGTGCCACTCAATCGCGATTTCATCACTGCCTCCAAACTCAAGAGCGGGCGGCGCGGTTAATCCGTGCCACCTCGCAAAAATCAAATCGACGGCCCGGGAAAATTCTCCAAAAGCCGGGGTAAATCCAAAACCAGAGCAAGACGGTCGTCGTGGCGCAACATGCCGACGCAGTGCGGAACGTTTTCCGGCGCCTGGCGCAGCATGTCTTCCGATGTGACGGAGTAAGTGCCGACGACTTCGTCCGAGGCGATGCCAATGCGAATGTCTTCGTGATGGCCGTCGGCGCGAAGCGAAGCGACCACGACGTGCTTGGGATGCAGGCCGGGGCGGCGGCCCTCGGTAATCGCAATGTCGATCAGCGGAACGATGGCGCCGCGGAGATTGAAAATGCCCATCATGTAGCCCGGAGCAAGCGGAAGCTTGGTGACGATCGGCCACTCGAGAACCTCTTCTACGTCGAGGACCGGCAGGCAAAAGCGTTCGCGGCCGCTGCGGAAGACGCAGTATTGTGATTCGGCGGGGCGCTCTTCGAGCGGGCCGATAGCCTCCAGCATTTCTGCGGTGTCAGCGTCGGGCGGAAGCGGTGCGAGTTGGAAGTCTTCAGTCATGAGTTCCTAGGCAAATTTTCGAACGGCTCGCAAAAGTTCATCCTTGGTAAAGGGTTTGGTGACGTAAGCGTCGGCGCCTTGCTGCTCACCCCAATACTTGTCGCTGGCCGAATCCTTGGAGGTAACAAGAATCACCGGAATACCTTGGAACTCGGTGCTGCCTTTGAGTTCGCGGCAAACCTGAAAGCCGTTGCGGTCGGGCATGACCACGTCGAGCAAGATGACGCTGGGCCGAAAGCTGGTGATGGCCTCCTCCACGCGAAGCGGGTCGTTCAGTCCGACGGGCTGATAGCCTTCGTGCTCGAGGAAGCCCTGCATCAGCTTCACCTGAGCCGGCGAGTCGTCAACGATGAGGACTTTCTTCAGCACGAGCAGAATTCTCCGGAGTTATCCGAGGCAGGGAGGTGCACGTCGGCGGCCATGTTTGGCCAAGCAAGGGGCGATGTGTCGAAAGCTAGAAAGTGCTGTGAAATCATGACGTTAGCAGCAACGGTCGACCTGTCAAACCCGCGAAGGAATGTTTTCCGCGTCCGCTTCCGTCTCAGGCTGAGAAGGAGTCTCAGCGTCGCGAATTTCGCTGGCCAGTGATGAGAAACGCTGCATGATCTCGTTCAGGCGCAAGCTCATGTGCTGCACGGTCTTGATTTGTTGGAGCGACTGAGCAGTGAGCTGGCCGGGTTCGAGAAGAAGGAGTTCGGCGTTGCCGAGGATTGAGGTCAGTGCGTTATTTATGCTGTGCTTCATTTCAAGCATGTAGCGGCCGAGGATGGCGTCGCGTTCACTTTGTACGGCGTGTGCCAGAGCTTGACGCGTCTGGCGGGCGGCTTCGACGCGGCGAAGAGATTCCCCCGCTACCAGGACTAGGGTCTGCGTCCAGTCGTCGCGCAGGGGGATTAAAGGCACGCGCGGGTTTTGCAAACGGAGTTGATGGATTTCGCGGGATTCCGCGGGAACACAGAGTATGGCAACGGCAGTGGCAGGAAGGGCAGACAGTATTCCAGTGAGGATTCCTTCGGCTACCGGACCGATGATGACGAGATCGTGCCGGTCCATTTGCGAAGCTTTCCCAACCAGGCCATTCAACACAGTCAGAGAAGGCGGGCGCCGTTCGGCGCGCCAGCGCGCGCTGAGGAGACGCGCGAATTCGCTGTCATCGGTAAGAATCAGGACGCTAGGGGTTGCCAAGTGTCAGTGCTCCGGAAGATCTTTCACCGCAATTGCCGCCGCTAAAGCTGCTCAGCCTCATCAATCGCAGAAACGAGACGCTTGGCGCTGATGCCGAGATTGACCGCGGCTTCGGTATCCTTGGCTTGCTTGGCGGCGTCGACGCGCTCCAGAAGGCGTGTAACCTCGACGCGGGCGACCGAGAGAGAACGATCGAGAACGGTGGCGTTGCCGGTATGACGCGCGGATTCCGTGGCCGCAGTGACGAGCGCGCGAGCGACGACGGCGCGGCGCAAATCTTCGGCGGAAGGACCATCTTCGCTTACAAAAGCGGCGACTTCCCAGGAAGACATCAAGATGCGCGCGGAGCCAAGACGAATGGTGGTCATGGAGCGGCCGCGAGATGGCGGCGCGGCGATCAGCTGCTCCCAGATTTGTTCCATGCAGCCTTCGAAGTCGAGACTGGACTCAGGTTTTGCGGGCGGCTTACCGGATTCCGCGGCAGGACGTGTGGGCGCTGCGGAAGAGGTTCGCCCCGGGGGCGCAGAATCGTTGCCGGACGGCCGCTCTGGAATCTGACGGGCCGAGACTTTATCGAGCGCACGTTCGACATCCGAGCGCAAGCCGAGAAGTTTGTCGAAGGCCTGATTGACCGTTCTTTCGGTGTATTCCTTCTGGAAAGGCTGCTTCCAATCTTCCGCAGCTTGCTTGACGCGCGTGATGGATTCGTTGGCGGAGAAGCCGCCGAGTTGGGCGTCCAGAAAGCGAATTCCGTTGGCTTCGAGTTGAGTGAGGCCCGCGCGAATGGCAATGAGGTCGGCGTGCATCAACTCGATCAATGTGCGGCGAAGCAGAAAATTGAAGCGGATGAAAGCCAGCAGGGCGGAAGGATCGTAGAACATGCCGCCGGCGGATTCCTTCACCCGGCGACCCTGCTCGATGAAGTTGGTCTTGAGCATGTCGCGCAGACTTCGGAAATTTCGCAGAGCTTCAATCATTTTTTCGAGAGGCTCGCACCAGGCCAGCGGAGTCGGATCGGGTTCGCCGAGCACAGGGCGCATGACCAGAGCGGCGTCGCTCAAGTCGATCTGCTTGTGGTAAATCTTCGGAGGAGCGCAGAGCGCGAAATATTGCACGAGAAGAAAGTCGATTTTGTCGCGATCAGCATTGTTCTTGGCGGTTTTGCGAAGGTGACGTAGGATCAGGGCGCGCAAGCCGCTCTCGCTCGCGTTTAGCGTGGTCATCTGCAGGAGGTGGCGAAGCTGGTGGACCATGACGCGCTGGTCCATGGAGTTGACCCAGTTCTGGACTTCGCTGGTGAGCTCGGCGTCGGCCTTTGCCGGAAGGTTGCGGCGGTCCGGGCCGAACGGGATTTCGAATTCAAGGTGGCGGGCGAGGGCAAGGTAAATAGGAAAGACCGAGCGCAGCTCTTCCCATTGTTCCTGGCGAGCGATTTCGCCCTTGACGGCCCCGGGGAGTTTAAGAGTGGTCAGTGTGTTGTTCACGGCCTCTTCATCCAAGAAACGTTCCGCTGACAAACTGTACGGCCACAGCGGTCTTTCCATCGTGGTAGCGCACCGCAATCACTTTTGCTTTGGCGCGGTAGCCACGGTCGTTCTCGATCTGCACCCGATCTTCAAACTCCAGAGGCAGCCTGGCGTTAAAGATCGCTTTGTCAGGACCCGCAAAGTCGATAACGACGGTTTCGCGCATATTGGGCGAGCCGCCGCTAAGCAACTCCAACACGGCCGGCAGCCCGGTTGGCAGCACATCGTGAAAGAAACGGGCAAGCTGCTCGGTACAGCTCAACTCCAGGTCTGTCAGTGTTGTAACCATCGAACCCACTGCACCACCTTGTCTTGCTAACCTAGCCAGCTCAGACGGCAACCCGCGCAAGGACACACACCGAGCAGAGAAGAAAGAAGCACGAAGCGAGCCAAAAGAAGTGGAAAGTAGCGGGAGGTGAAGGCCATCAAAACAAATGGCTTAGAAAGTTCCGCCAGTACTTTGGCGGTTCACCCGTCTCAGCATGAAACGCGTTAGTCTCACGCTGGCGCGTGACTATGACGGTTAGTTGGAGGTTGAGACAGGTTCGCCAGCGCCAGGGCGAAATGAAATGTTGTAGCGCTTCAGCTTGCGATAGAGGGTGGCGCGACTGATGCCGAGCATGCGGCCGGCGAGCGCCTTATCGCCATTTGCTTGTTCGAACACTCTGAGAATCGTCATGCGCTCCATTTCGGCCAGGGCCGTGGTGGACAGGGAATTGTTGTCGAGCGAAGAGCGTGGCGTGGTATCGCTGCTCTCGGTGCGAATTGCGGGAGGTAAGTCGGCGACGTCGATCAACTGGCGATCGCCGAGAGTGATGGCGCGCGCGACGCAGTTTTCGAGCTCCCGAACATTGCCGGGCCATTCATATTGTAAGAGGCTCTTCATTGCGGCCGGAGTGACTTGCACGCTGGTGCCGGGAGCGTAGCGATTGAGAAAGTGGTGCACCAGCATGGGAATGTCGGAGCGACGTTCGCGTAAAGAAGGCAGATGGACGGTGACGACGTTCAAGCGGAAATAAAGGTCCTTGCGAAATGTTCCGGCGCGATAGGCGGCCTCGAGATCGCGATTGGTTGCCGCAATGACGCGCACGTCCACGTTGATGGCGGAGTTGCTGCCGACCGGGCGGACTTCGCGCTCTTGCAACACGCGCAGCAGTTTTGCCTGCATTTCCAGAGGGAGCTCGCCGATTTCATCGAGGAAGATGGTGCCGCCGTTCGCCGCCTGGAAGAGCCCAGCTTTGGACTTCATCGCGCCGGTGAAGGCACCTTTTTCGTAGCCGAAAAGTTCGCTTTCCATCAGCGTGGGAACCAGCGAGCCGCAATCCACGGCGACAAAGGGAGTCTGCGCCATGGCGCCGCGAAAATGGATTGCTCTTGCTACCAGTTCCTTGCCCGTACCGCTTTCGCCTGCGACCAAGACCGGCGTTCGAGTGTCTTTCAGGCGGGAGATCATGCGCAAAACATCCTGAATGTTGGCGGAAGCCCCGACGATCCCGTCCAGGTTGTCTTCCGTGTTGACGCGCTCGCGCAGGAAGTCGTTTTCGGTGACAAGACGCACTTTTTCCGCCATGCGCTGAAGAAGAAGGCGCATTTTCTCGACGCGAAAAGGCTTCTCAATATAGTCGTAGGCGCCGAGCTTCATGGCATCGACGGCGGATTCGATGGAGCCGTGCCCGGTCATAATGGCAATTTCAGTGCGCGGGAAAAGTGATTTGGCCTGGCGGAGAAGTTCCACACCGGATTGCGTCGGTAGTTTCAGGTCGGTGAGGATAAGGTCGGGAGATTCCTGCTCAATGCGCGACAGTGCAACTTCCGCACTCTCCGCTTCCGCGCAGGAATAGCCAAGCGATCCGCCAATAGTCATGCAAAGTTTGCGGATGCTTTGCTCATCATCCACCACCAACAATCGGACTTTTAGCGAGTCGCTCATGGTTTTCCGAAGGTATGCTCCACCACAGAGATCAATTGCTGTACGCGAAAAGGCTTTTCGATGCAGGGGATTCCACTGCCGGCAAGAAGCGCCTGAGTCTTGCTGTTGGCGGTGTCGCCACTGATCAGGATCACGCGCTGCTGAAGCTCGGGGCGATGCGCGCGAATCCATTCGTGTACTTCAGCGCCGTTAACCGAACCAGGCATGCGAATATCAGAGATGACGCCGCCAAAACTGGTTTCGGAAAGACGCGCCAGACCTTCGGCACCGGAAGCGGCCGGCACGACCGTGTAGCCATGGCGTTCCAGAGCAGCGCGCACAAAGGCAGTGACCGAAGGCTCATCTTCGATCAGCAGAATCGGATGGAGAGCGGGTGTCATCGCGAGGTCACCTGCCAACCTGTTTGGCAGAGGCGCTGGAGTTCTGGTTTGCCACCGGGACGCGAATGGAGAATGTGCTGCCTTCGCCGTCCGTGTTGTTCCAGCACTGAATTTCGCCGCCGTGCGCGCGAACGATGCCGTAGCAGATGCTTAAGCCAAGGCCGGTGCCTTTGCCGGTTTGCTTCGTGGTGTAAAAAGGATCGAAAATTCGCTCGACGTCGCTGATGCCGGTTCCGTTGTCGCGAATGGTGACTTCAACCCAGTCGTTTGTGTGGAGCGTTTTCAAGTTAATTTTGCCGCGACGGCCAGCGTCTTCGGTGGCGTCGTAGGCATTGTTCAAAAGATTGAGAAAAACCTGCTGGAGTTGCTGCGCATCGCCCAACACGGTTGGCAGATTTTCGTCGTATTCTTCGCTCACCTCGACGCCGTGACTGGCGAAATCGTAGCTGCGCAGTTTGGTGGTTTGCCGCAGCACCGCGTTGATGTTCGCCAGCTCGCGTTTTACTGGGCGCTGGCGTGCGAAGCTGAGTAGGTCTTGCACAATATCCTTGGTGCGCTGCGTTTCCTGCAAAATGATCTGCAAGTCTTCGCGCGCATTGGCGGGAACTTGCGGATTTTCCAGCAACAGATCCGTGAAGCCTAAAATCGCAGCCAGCGGATTGTTGACTTCATGAGCCACGCCAGAGACCAGACGGCCAATAGTGGCCATGCGCTCTGCGTGCGCCAGCTTCGCCTGCATTAGCGCCGCGTCGGTGATGTCCGTCATCACCACGACCACGCTGTTGACCGCATGCTGCTCATCGCGCATCGGACTGAGACTGATGGAAAAGTGCCCGAGCGTTCCGTCGCTGCGTTTCGCGCGGAGTTCAAGATTTTCTACCTGCTGGCCATGTGCGGTGGTTTCGAGAGCGGAGTCAAATTCCTGGCGCTGGCTGGAATCTACAAGATCGACCAAACGGCGGCCAATGATCTCGTCCTGTTTATAACCGGCTTCATAGCAGCGGCGATTTGCATAACTGATGAGCCCAGCCGTGTCCAGAACCATGATCATGCTCTGCGTGGCGTTCAGGATTTTCTGGTTGAAGTCGCGCTGGCGCTGCAGCTGGGACTGAAACATCTTTTGCTCAGTGACGTCGAGCATCAGCCCGCGGAATTGCTTGATTTTTCCGTGTGAATCGCGCACCGCGGTAATGTTTTGCAATGTGTGCAGCAGCCGACCATCTTTGCGACGGAGAGTTTCTTCATGGTTGCGCAGGACGCCGGTCTTGCGCATGGCGGCGAGCAGGCGCGAGCGGGCTCCCGGCTCGGGATAAAGAAAAGAGCCTACATCGTCGCGCAGCAGCTCTTCACGCGAAGAATAGCCGAGCATGCGGACCATAGCGTCGTTTACGTCGAGAAACCGGCCATCGGGCGTTGCGAAGAAAAGGCCTTCCTGGATACTGTCGTAGAGTTCGCGATAGCGACGCTCGGCTTCGCGGCGGTCGGTGATGTCCTTCAGAACGTGGATGGTGCGCGCATCTTCCTCGGTGGCGCCGCTGGCCCGGGAAGTTGAAACCAAATAAATTCGCTCGGCCGAGGAAACCGTGTGCTCTTCCTTATTCAACCCGGCGTTCAGGCAGAAAGGGCAAGGAAGTTCGGCATCACCGAGAGCCAAACGACGAAGACTGCTTACAGGTTCACCGACTAATTCGACGGGCGAGCGGCCGAGATAATCGGCAAGGGAACGATTGGTGCGGACGATTTTCCAATGACGATCGTGCACCACGATGTAGTCGCTGATGGCGTCAATGTCCTGGACCCATTGGCGCTTGGAGCGTTCGAGTTGAGAAAAGCGCAGTGACGCTTCCAGCGAGAGCGCCGCATGATTAGCGAGCGCGCGTAGCAATTTTGTTTCGTGCTTAAAGACCGCGGGGGCGGCGCCGTAAACGCAAATTGCGCCGAGCGCTTCTCCGTTGCTGGCGCGCACGGGGATCAGGAAAAGTTCAGGGCTATTCCCGTCCGAGATGCGGACACTGAAAGGCTGGAAGGCGGATTTTTGGTTGGAGTGCAACGCCGCCGCGTTGGCGCGGGTAAGAAGGACCGCTTCGTTGAGGTCAACGGCATCCGCGGGCATTGCGCTGTGGAGTTTCGAAGAGCCGCCGCTAAAAACCACCACGCCGCACCATTTCGCCGATAGAGTGCGGGCCACGCGCCGCGAGAAATTGTTTAAGAAATCGGACAGTTGCTGGAAGCTGGCCGCTTCGGTAGCCAGCTCAATGAAGTCAGCCGCGCGCCGCGAAGCTTCGCGCACACGGGGCATTTCAGGCACGACGCGCGCTAACCTGCGGGCCGACTTGGGTTTGCGATTTCGCAACGCTCGAGAGGTGGAGATGCCGTCTCAGGATGAACACTTCCACGCACTTCCACGCTAAACGGCAATCTCATTCTGAGTCAATTGCAGAACGAGACGGTGTTGCTCATCACGCCAAGCTCCCGGGCCTCTCGGCCAGTGCAGGCGTCTCAGCGTGAGACCTGAGCAAGAGGGATTCAAGCGAGTTTGAGACGAAACACCCCCGCCTGGCGCGATCAGTCCGAGTAAGCTCCTTCGCCTAAGTACCCTTCTCTCAGCAAGTTCCGGCCAAATTCTGCCGCGCTCCGGACCGTTTGCGACTTTTCTAAACGCTGGCAGTCGACGTGCCTTTCCTACTGCGGGGTAGTACACACTCTAGGAGGAATTCGCAATGAGATCCCGCTGGACCCAGCTTGCGATGTCGGTTGCGGCTGCGGCCCTTTTGGCTTCGGGCGCAACGGCGCAGCAATCGAACACGGACGACGGAAAGCGCAAGGTCAAAGCGAAGACCGCTCCGACCTATCCAGAGCTGGCTCGCCGCATGAACGTTTCGGGGAAAGTGAAAATTGAAGTGATCATCACGCCGGATGGACACGTACGCAGCTCGCGCGTCATCGGCGGCCACCCGTTGCTGGTGCAGTCCTGCCAGGACGCGGTGAAGGAATGGAAGTTCTTTCCCGCGCCAGAAGAAACCACACAAGTTATTGAGTTTGATTTTCACGGCTTCAACTAGTCGAGACTACGGATGATCTCGCCCGCACGCGGGCCGTTTGGGGAAGCGGAGGTTCTTGGCAATGAGTATCGGCAAGAAATTATACGCGGGATTTGGCCTGGTCTTGGTCATTCTCGTCGGGCTGTTTTTGGTCAACACCGTTGCGGCGTTTCGTGAGCGCACCCTGCGCGCCGATACCGCTGCGGCGCTAGAAAGCGTCCGCACGATTGAAACGGTGCGGCTGCAAATTATGCTGAACCGCCTCAACCTGAACAACTTTCTGCTCAGCGGAGATCCGCGGGACGAAGAGAAGGTCAACAAGGGCACAACGGATCTTGCCGATAGTCTGAAGCGCGGAGAATCCCAAGCGTCTTCTGACCTGCTGCGCACCGCGCTCATTCAGGTGGAAAGCACCGAAGCCAGTTGGTCCGACAATTTCGCCAAGCCTCTGCTGGCCAAGCGTCATCAAGTCGACTCGGGCGATGCCACCGTTTCCGACTTGCAGATCTTTTATCTGCAAAAAGATCCCGCATCCTGGTTAACGAAATCTTCCGGAGTGCTCGATCAAACCACTACGGAAATCGCGAAAGCATTCGATGAAACGGCTAAGACCGCCTCGCGGGCAAGTGCATGGAGCACGGGCGCGACCACCCTTGGTACGCTATTGGCGATCCTCTCGGGAATTTTCGTCGCCTATTACACCGCAAAATCGATCACACAACCCTTGACTCACCTGATCACGGTAGCGCGTGAAATTGGCGACTCCGGCGACCTGAACCAGAACATTGACATCCACCGCAACGACGAAATCGGGGCGTTGGCGACGACGTTTAACAACCTGGTCGCTTACCTGAAAGAAATGGCCGGAGTATCCATGGCCGTGGCGGAAGGCGATCTGACCGTGGAAGTGGTTCCCCGGTCGAAACGCGACACGCTGGGCAATGCGTTTTTGCGCATGTCGCATGGTTTGCAGGAAATTGTGCGGACCACGCGTGACTCGGCCGGACAGGTTTCCGCAGGCTCGAACCAGGTAGCCGGCGCTGCTGACGAATCGGCCAAGGTCAGTGTGCAGGCTTCGTCCGCGATCGAAGAAGTTACCAGCACCATGCACGAAATGAGCATCAACGTGCAGAACGTGGTGAAGAACACACAAGTGCAGGCATCGAGCGTTGCAGAGACTTCCGCGTCCATCGATCAGATGGTTACCTCGATTCAGCGCGTTGCGGACACGGCGAAGGTGCTGCTCGATATCGCCAACCGCTCGCGGGAAGAAGTTGTGGTCGGCATTCAGACCATGGAGAAAACCACCGACGGCCTGAACCGTACCAACAAGGCCATTCAGTCCTCCGCGGAGATCATCAACATCCTCGGCCATCGCGCCGACGATATCGGCCGCATCATCGAAGTCATCGATGATTTGGCGGAGCAGACCAACCTGTTGGCCTTGAATGCTGCCATTGAAGCGGCGCGCGCCGGCGAACACGGCTTAGGCTTCGCAGTAGTCGCCGACGAAGTGCGCAAGCTGGCCGAAAAGTCCACGCAGTCCACCAAGGAAATCGCGGACCTGATTCAAAGCATTCAGCGCGAAGCCAAGCAAGCCGTCGAAAACATGGACCGCAGCACGCGGATTGTCGAGGAAGGCTTGAGCTTGGGCAACGACCTGGGCACCGCCCTACACAAGATTTCCAACGTCGTCACCGAAGTTTACAAGTTCTCTCAGGAAATCGGCGCAGCGACCAACGAACAGTCTGTCGGCTCGGCGCAGATTGCCAAGGCCACCGGCCGCCTGACCGAGATCACCCAGGAGATCAACTCCGCCGTCGAAGAGCAGGCATCGGGGGCGCAAGCCGTCGTGCGCGCAATGGACAAGATGCGGGAACTGGTGCAGCAATCCGCATCCAGTTCTACCGAACTTTCCGCCGCCGCCGAACAAATGCTCAAACTCTCTCGCAACTTGCTGGACAGCATGGATCGCTTCGTCCTGGATCGCTCGTCGCAGGCCAAGGCCAGGCGCGACTTTTCTTCCGTCCGCCGTGGCACAGAGCAAGCCAACTCTCGCGATGTTGAATACGCCGAACTCGTTAGGTCCTGAGGTTCTGGAGACTGCTTGATGGAAAAAGAACTTCAGGTCGTTGGTTTCCGGATCGGCGATGAAACGTTCGGAGTACGCATTGGCTCCGTGCGAGAAATCGTGCGCGTTCCGGAAATCACGACGGTCCCGAACGCACAGGACTCCATCGAAGGCGTGATCAATCTGCGCGGAAAAATCATTCCGGTCATCGACCTTCGCAAGCGTTTTGGTCAAACCCAGATTGTCACCGACAAGAAGAACCGCATCCTGGTGGTGGAGCTCGACGGCAAGCTGGTCGGCTTGATCGTGAACTCCGCGTCGGAAGTGCTCAAGATTCCGCCCTCAGAGATCGAGTCGCCCGGCTCGGTATTTGCCGACAATGAATCAAGTTACATCACCGGCGTCGGCAAACTGAAAGGCCGTCTCATCATCCTGCTGGACATCAGCAAGTTGCTGCACCGCCCCGAATTCAAAAAGCTCGAGGAGGCAGCGGAACCTGTCGCCGCCCTGAGATAACCGCTGCTCCGGGAATCGGCAACGTTGCGCGCATTCGCATGGGAACGCTTACCGCACAGATTCAATTGACAGAAGCGGAGCTGAAGCTCCTGCAAACGCTGGTCTATCAGGAATGCGGCATGTTTTTTGACGAACGCCGCTCGCACTTTCTGAAAGATCGCCTGCAGCGCCGCCTGAAAGTCTGTCAGCTCGATTCGTTCTACAGCTATTACCGCCTGCTCACGAGCCGCGAAGGCCGCGCCGAACTGGCGCTGCTGCTGGAAAACCTGACCGTCAACGAAACCAGTTTCTTTCGCAACCGGCCGCAGCTGGATCTGCTGCAGAAAACCGTTTTGGAAGAACTGCTGCGCAAGAAGCAAGAGCGCCGCGACTGGACTCTGCGCGTGTGGAGCGCGGGTTGCTCCTCGGGTCAAGAAGCTTATTCGGTGGCCATTCTCATTTGTGATGCGCTGGCCTACTACTACCTGCGCAACCCATTGCCGTTTGACATGCCGTCACCGAAGCCGCTGATCCCGCCACCGTGGAAACTGGAAATTCTCGCGTCGGACATCAGCTACGCCAGCTTGCGCGCGGGGCAGGAAGGTCTTTACAGCGAACAGCAAATGGAGCCGGTGGACTATACCTGCCGCTTGCGCTACTTCGAAAAGAACGGCGAAAAGTATGGCGTCAAGCAACAGCTCAAGGAACTGGTCCAGTTCGACTTCCACAACCTGAAAACGGAATTTTTACCGCGCCGCAACGACATCATCCTGTGCCGCAACGTGATGATTTACTTTGACGAAGCCGAACAAAAGCGCCTCATCGACAAGTTTTATAACTGCTTGAATCCTGGCGGCTATCTTTTTGTGGGCCACGCCGAAAGTCTTTTTGGACTTACACAAAAGTTCCGCATGGTGCATGAAAACAACGGCACCGCGTATCAGCGTCTTGAGGTGAATGGTTGAGCTTTACGCCTGACGATCGCGGCACGGAGCTTCGCGCGCTCTTTTTTGAAAGCGCCAACGAACTCCTCCAAGCTCTCAACGAGGCTGGGCTGGAGCTGGAAGCTCGTCCGGCGGACGAAGAAGTCATTCGAAGGGTTCGCCGCGCCGTACACACGCTAAAGGGCGACTCGGCTGCTTGTGGTTTCAGCAAACTCAGCGAAGTGGCCCACGAACTGGAAGATATTCTCAACCCCCAGATGGGACAGTTGCAGGGTGCGAAATTTGCTGAGGTGGTGCTGGTTGCGGCCGATTCGTTTGAGGCCATGCTTTCGGCTTATCAGCGCGATGCCGTGCCTCCGAACGTGGATGCGTTGCGCGCGATGATTCACCAGTTGCGCGATGCCCCCGTTTCGTCCGCAGCGGTAACGGGCTCGGTCACCGTGTTGCCGGCCAAGTTTGACTGGAGCGAGTACGAGCAATTGATGATCTCGGAGGCGATTCATCGCGGCGAAACTGTGTTCAACGTTGCGCTGCGTATGGATCAGTCCAGCGGCATGCGGGCTGCGGCGTTCCAGCTGATTCGAAACGTGCTTCATGGCAGCGGCACGGTCATCGCTTTGCGGCCAGAGGACAACTCCACCGCAGCCAATGTGGATTTGGTGGAAGCCGCTCTCGCTACGTCACAATCGCAAGAACAGCTTGAGAAAAAGTGCTGTATCCCTTCGGTTGTTTCACAGGTGCTGGTTGAAGTTGCTTCGCACTCCAAGACCGCCGAACACGAACTGCTTGCCGACCTTCTGGACGCTCACGCAGCCAAAGTGAATTCTGCGTTCTCTGAATCCGCGGAAAACGCGGGTGCCGTCAAATCCGGCGCGCTAGGCTCCGCTGTGGCAGCGATAGCGGAAAGTACTCTTCGCGTGGACGCTGCGCGCATCGACTCGGTGATGAATCTTGTAGGCGAGTTGATCATCGGCAAGTCTATGCTGAACCGCGCACTTACGGAATTCGATCGTGTACATTCTAAAGATCCTATTCGCGCGAAACTTGCCGACGCTCTGGCGTTCCAGGCGCGCGTGCTCGACGAACTGCACAAGTCGGTTTTGAAAATCCGCATGGTTCCTGTGGAGCAACTGTTTCGCCGCTTTCCTCGCGTCGTTCGTGATGTTGCCAAGCATTGCGGCAAAGACGTGGCGCTGGAAATCGCCGGACAAAACACGGACCTCGACAAGGGCATTCTCGACGCTCTAGCCGAACCACTCACCCACATTGTGCGCAACGCGGTAGACCACGGCATCGAGTCCAGCGAAGACCGCATTGCCGCCGGCAAAGGCGCGCGCGGAACGATTTACCTGAATGCGTACCACCAGGGCACGCAAGTTGTGATCGAAATACGTGACGACGGGCGCGGAGTCGACCTGGAGCGCATTCGTAAACAAGCTGTCCAGCGGGGCCTCGTCAGGACCGAAGACGTTTCGCGGCTCGCAGACTCCGAACTGACCAATATGATTTTTGAGCCGGGCTTCAGCACCGCATCTCAGGTAACCGAGGTTTCAGGTCGTGGCGTCGGCATGGATGTAGTTCGAACGGTGCTCGATCGCTTGAAAGGCACCGTTAACATCATCAGCCATCCGGGCAAGGGAACGACCATTCAGCTTCGCGCACCTCTAACTTTGGCCAGCATTCAAACGTTACTCTTCCGGATCGGTGGGCGCCTTTTCGCGGTTCCAATTTCCTCGGTAGTCGAGATTACCCGCGTGGCCGGCGAAGAAATTCATCGTGTGGATCAGCGAGAAGTCTTGCGACTTCGCGACCAAGTGCTGTCACTGGTGCGGCTCAATCGTCTGCAGGGAATCCACGCCGTTGAGCCAAAAGCCGGCAAAAGATGTTTCGTGATTGTCATCGGTGCAGCCGAGAAGCGTTTTGGTCTCATCGTGGACCAACTCGTGGGCGAAGAAGAGCTGGTCATTAAGGCCTTGCCCGCCGACATTGTCGCCAGCGATCTGGTAAGTGGAGCTTCGATCCTCGGTGACGGCACCGTTGTCTTGATCTTGAATGTCCCAGCTGTTCTCTCGCGCCTCTCCCGCGCCATCCTACTTGGGGCTATTGCATGAAAGACCGCGTACGAGTCTTAGTGGTGGACGATTCCGCGCTGATGCGGAAACTCATCCCCAACATCCTGGCGCGCGACCCGCAAATTGAGGTCGTGGGAACCGCCATGGATGGTGCTTTTGCGCTCAAAAAAATTGAAGAGCTCCGTCCGGATGTCGTCACGCTCGATCTGGAAATGCCGCGCATGGATGGCATGGAAACGCTTCGCTTGATTATGCGGCGCGCTCCGCTGCCGGTTATTCTCGTCAGCACCCATTCCAAGGAAGGCGCGTATTCCACGTTCAAAGCGCTGGCACTGGGCGCAATCGATTTTGTCGCCAAGCCGAAGGAAGCCTCTGCCGGCCATCTCGACGCCATCGCGGATCAGCTCATCGAGAAAATCAAAGTTGCCAAGCGCATCGTTGGCAAGACTATTCGGCAACCGATCTTAGATGAAACGCCTAAGCCGGTGAAGAAAAACGCGCGCGTGGCCGTTCCACCGAACCGTATCATCGCCATAGGCGTCTCGACTGGCGGACCCAACGCCTTGCAATACGTTCTCTCCCGGATTCCCGCGGAGTTTTCAGCCAGCATTCTTCTGGTGCAACACATGCCGGAAGGCTTCACGGAAATGTTCGCCCGCCGCCTAGACGAATGCTGTGCGCTCGACGTACAGGAAGCACGTTCCGGCGACTTGCTGCTCGCCGGCCGCGTGCTGGTCTGCCCGGGCAACCGTCACATGATGGTGCGCCGTATGCCGCGCGGCGACGTCGCGGTGCTCAACGATGCCGCTCCCGTCAACGGACACCGCCCATCAGTGGATGTGCTGTTCCACTCCGTCGCGCAGGAATTCGGCCCCATGACTGTCGGCGTATTGATGACCGGAATGGGTGAAGACGGCGCCGAAGGCCTTGGCGCGATCAAGGCGGCCGGCGGATTCACTATTGCTCAGAGCGAGGACACTTGCGTGGTCCCCGGCATGCCGAGAGCCGCAATCCTGAAGGGCTACGCCGCGCGCGTCATGCCTCTCGAGGCCATTGGTCCGCAACTTGTTGCTCATTTTGGTGGTGACCGCGCGTCCGAGCGCCTCGAACGGGAAAAGCTTGATCGTGCCGACGAAAAGGTGCCCACGTAGATTTTGCTGGCCGGATTCAGCTTGGTGTTTTGGACGAAAAGGTTTTAGCAGTACCGATTTCTGCGTTCGTAACAAGGAGAAGGTTATGCCACAGTTTGCCGCACTGCTCAGAAAAGACAGTCAGCCCGTCCGTTATCTCGTTGTGGACGATTCTGTCTTCGCGCGCAAGAACATTATCAAGATGGTGCAGCTTTTCGGGGGCGAAATCGCCGGTGAAGCCGGCGACGGCCTGACCGCCATTGCCGAATTCAATCGCACCAAGCCCGATATCGTGCTCATGGACATCACCATGCCGCAGATGGAGGGCATCGAAGCGGTCGAGCGCATCGTTCGCCAGCATCCTGAGGCGCGCATCGTCATGGTTTCCTCGGTCGGTTACCAGGAAAACATTCTGGCCGCGCTGCAGAAAGGCGCGAAGCATTTTGTCCAGAAGCCGGTGAAGCCCGAGGTGCTGTACGAAATCCTTCGCTACGTCTTGAGCGACGATCCGGCCGCCGCCGGCGCTCCCGTCGCTCTGGCAGGAGAACACCGCTCATGAGAATGGATCTCATCCAGCCGTTCATCAACGCCGCCGATGCAGTCTTTGCCGAATCGCTGCAAGGACCGACCAAAATCGGCGACCTCTCGATGGAAAGAGGTGTCTATCGCCGGAAGGGAATTGCCGCATTGATCGCCATCAAGGGCGACATAGAAGGCCGCATCATTCTCGATCTCGCCCCCGAGGTTGCGTCTAAAGTCGCTGCCATTCTTACGGGCAGCGAAAGCTCCGACGAGCAGGTCGCCCGCGAAACGGTCTGCGAGCTGGCCAACATGGTCATCGGGAACTCTGTTACCCTGCTCAATGACCAGGGCTATACCTTTAAGGTCTTTCCTCCGGAGGTTCACACCAGTGATGAAGGCCTCGCCGGCTCTGCGGATACCGAGGCCATGGTCCTCGCGATCGAAACCAGCTGTGGCAATATTTTCTTAAACATCGCCATGCACCATCTGGCTCGCCGTCGTCGCGAACGCGATCTCGCTCCCGCCGCAAGATAACAAGATTCTTTCCTGACGCAACTTAGGCGAGAATACAGATGCGTTCTTGCCCGCATAACTAATGAAGCGTCCATCCCGCGTTCTCGCTGTCTTCACAAGCCTCTGGTTCATTGCAGGAGCCGCACTGGCCACACGGCTCGCGTTTGCCTGGGACCAGCAGGCCAAAATCCCGCACGCGGCCTTGGCCACGGTGCCTTTTGACCAGGAGACCGGCAACATCGCGCTGGCGCTGTCTCAAGGGCACGGTTACGCAAACCTCTTCCGCAAGGACACTGGCCCCACGGCATGGCTGGCGCCGGTCTATCCATTCCTCCTGTCTCTGGTCTTTCGCTTTTTTGGACCCTTCACGCTCTCCAGCTTCTTCGTAGCCGTGCTCCTAAACGCAATTTTCTCGGCTGCCGCGACTTTTCCCCTGTATGCCATCGCGCGACGGTTCGCGGGGCTTCCGGTGGCCGCAGCAAGTGCCTGGATCTGGTCATGCTTACCCTCCGGCGTGATGATGCCGTTCGCATGGATCTGGGACACCTCGCTCTCGGTCCTCCTTGCCGTGATATTGGTTTGGGCAACGATCCGTGCATCCGAATCCACACGATCCGCCGTTTGGCTCGGCTATGGTTTATTGTGGGCTCTTGCTTTGCTCACAAATCCGGGACTGGGAATCGGCCTGCCGGTCCTCTTTGGCTGGGCCTTCCTTCGAACGGGCTTTCGGCCAAGGCGCGCCATACTCATTCCCGCAGCATCGCTCCTTGTCACTGCTGTGTGCTGCGTTCCCTGGACGATTCGGAATCTTGAACGTTTGCACCGCGTCATTCCGATCCGCTCCAGCCTTTCCTTCGAACTGTGGATCGGCAACAACGACATCTTTGACGAGCATGCAGTCCACGGCATTCAGCGCATCACGCGATACGAGGAAACGCGTCGCTACGCACAACTCGGCGAAACCGCGTATCTGGATGAGAAATGGCGTCTGGCCAAAAGCTTCGTCAAAGCCAAGCCCGTGCTGTTCGCCAAGCTTACCGGCCGCCGGATCGTTTCCACCTGGTGTGGCACCGAACATCCCGTCGACGATTTCATAAGGGCAGACTCCCTCCTTATCCGTCTCGTCTTCCTCGTCAACTTTCTTCTGACGATCGGATCAGTAGCCGCTATCTTCAGCCTGCTTCTCAAGAAGCATCCATTGGCGATCCCGCTCCTCGTCTTTCCCATGCTGTTCCCAGTGGTCTACTACCTCACACATACTTCGTTACGTTACCGGCATCCGATAGATCCATTTCTGGTACTGCTCACAGTGTATTCCGTCGCGAGTGCCTACCGCGCGTTCCGCTCCTCCCCGAACATCCCATCCGTTTTGTCAGCATAAAAACGATTTAAACCCCTTTTTTTGCCAATCCATCCCGCTGTACAATGCACCCGGCGATTCTTCGCGCGAGGAAATTTCATGCGACGTTTTGCGCTTCTTTTCGTACTGTCGGTAACCCTAATAAGCACGGTTTCCGCGCAGCAAAAACTCTCTACGCATTGGGAGGAACTGACCGCGGACGATTTCCGCCACGCCATTCAACAAGCCAAAGGAGCCTGCGTTTTGCCATTCGGCATTCTTGAAAAGCACGGCCCGCATCTCCCGCTCGGCACCGACCTCATCAACGTCCGCTACGCTTCGCTGCACGCTGCCGAGCAGGAGTACGCCATCGTTTTTCCGGAATACTATTTCGGCCAGATTTTCGAAGCGAAGCACGAGCCCGGCACCATCGCCTACAGCCGTGACATCGAGCTGAAGCTCCTGCAGGAAACCACCGACGAAATGGCTCGCAACGGCTGCAAGAAAATCATCATCGTCAACGGCCACGGCGGCAACGAAAGCCTGCTGCCGTTTTTTGCGCAGTCACAGCTTGAAAAGCCTCGCGACTACGTCGTCTATGTGCAATGGGGCGCCAACAAGGAGCCGCACAATCCGCTGAAAAAAGATCCGTTGGACATGCACGCGGGCCAGTCCGAAACTTCTAACACCATGATTTCGCGCCCCGACCTTGTTCACCTGGACCGTGCCGGCCAGGAATCCGGTGCCGACCAAAAGCATGACCCGCTCCCCGACACCTTGTACACCGGCATCTGGTGGTACGCGCGCTTTCCTGACCACTATTCCGGTGACGGCACCATCGCCAGCAAAGAACTAGGTGAAGCCGACGTGAAGCTGTGGGTGTCCACCATCGCCGAAGTCATTCGCGCCGTGAAAGCCGATGAGAACAGCCTCCGCCTGCAAAATGAATTTTTCGAAAAGAGCCGCCATCCGCTCGACACCAAACAGTAGCGGCGTCTCCATAAATGAATGACAATCCAAGCAGGCCGGGAGATTCGTGTCTGGGAATGGAGCAGTCCATCACCCGCCGCGATTTTCTTGGTTCCACACTGCTGGCTTCCGGAGCGCAACTCCTCGCTCCTCTCTCTCCCGCGCACTTTCTTGCTGTGCAACAACAGTCGCCCCCTGGCGCTGCCGAAGATTGGAACGGCTACGGCGGCGTAGGCGACTACTCCGGCAGCAATGGCAACACTTGGGAGGTTCTAAGCGCTGGCCATCGCCTGCGCGACTGCAAAGCTCCGCTAGACGCCGCCTCGGCACACGATACAAGCGAGACGTACGACTGTGTAATTGTCGGTGGCGGCATCAGCGGACTCTCCGCCGCGCTGTTTTTTCTCAGGCATGCTGGGCCAAACCCCCGCGTCCTCATTCTCGAAAACCATCCCATCTTTGGCGGCGAAGCCAAACAAAACGAATTCGAAGTGGACGGCCGTCGCCTCACCGCGCATCAAGGTTCCGCTATCTATTTCGTCCAGTACCCGCGCAGTTTTCTCGCGGAGTTCTACGACTCCATCGGCTTACGCGAGCCCCGCTTGCAATATCAGAAATGGAGCGGTGA
>Ga0207641_10000889_pt1 | contig 31191 bp, 28 predicted proteins | sample KBSSwiS62_FD_184306 | JGI IMG/M metagenome (GOLD analysis project Ga0207641, IMG submission 184306) | Switchgrass rhizosphere microbial communities from Kellogg Biological Station, Michigan, USA - KBS Switchgrass S6-2 (SPAdes) (version 2) | ecosystem: Host-associated > Plants > Roots >... | reverse complement strand
CTGGTAGAGCACTGTCTTCGGGAGGCAGGGGCCGGAGGTTCGAATCCTCTCTCCCCGACCATTTCACTTTTCTCTATACCGTCCAATGACTTAGTGAAGTATAGATAATCCGGGCGTAGCAGCTCGATGTAGCAGTCGTGCGGGAGCAGACGCCTGCTTATCCACAATTACCTTAGGCCCTGTTCACATAGGTTCACGATCTTCAAAGATCGAATCGTATGGTCGAACTTTGCAGCCGCTGCAGTGGGACCATTGCTCCATGACCGGTGGGACCACTGGTATTGCAAAGCAGTGACAACCTGCTTCAACGTGGTAGGGCGTCGTGATCAACCGGCGGCGTGCCCGACCACGACCCTTCGTTGGCATTGGTCAAGCGAAAGGTATGGATATTCACATGCAAGCGAAACTGAGCCCACAGGAGGGCCTGCGTTGGACTGAATGGTTAGGCCAAGAGCTTAGGCCTCAGCCGACTGCAAGTTCGCCAAAGGTGCTCGACCTGTTTGCAGGATGCGGAGGTTTGGCGCTTGGCTTTGAGGCCGCTGGATTCCACACGATCGGTTATGAAATGGCGAGCGCTGCCTCGGCAACTTACCGTCAGAATCTGGCTGGAGAGTGCCACACAGTGCGCCTAGAAGTTGGCCAAGAATACCCACATGCTGATGTCGTAATCGGCGGCCCCCCATGCCAGCCTTTTAGCGTAAATGGGGATCAGATGGGCAACGCAGATGGTAGAAATGGATTTCCAGTATTTCTAGACGCCGTGCGCCGAGTTGCCCCACGCCTTGTCATCATCGAGAACGTCAAGGGCATGCTGTTCCGGGCTAAGAAGTATTTGCGGAGCGTTATCTGCGAACTAGAAGAAATGGGGTATAACGTTCAAACGAAAATTTTGAACGCTAGGGACTACAACGTTCCGCAGAGTCGTGAGCGCCTCTTCATTGTTGGGTGTGTCGGTCGATGGTCATGGCCGGAGCCGACCAGCCCAGTTCCAGTTACCGTCGCAGACGCATTAGAGGACTACCTTTCCACGCCTCCGCACCGTCCAAAATGGCTTAACGAAAAACATGATCGTTACATCGCGAAATATGAATTGAAGAGCCAATGCGCCAACCCCCGTGATCTTGATCCTAGCAAGCCGTCTCGAACGGTCACCTGCCGCAACCTTTATGCAATGACAGGAGACATGCTCCGCGTTCGCATGCCCGATGGGCGCAGGCGCATGCTCAGCGTGCGCGAAGCCGCGAGGCTACAGTCTTTTCCCGATTGGTTTGAATTCACAGGCGCTGAAACTAGGCAGCTTGAGATGATCGGAAACGCGGTTCCCCCACTCTTGGGTCAAGCAGTAGCAAATCAAGCACAATTGTGCCTCCAAGGGAGGACTATACCAACTGATTTGGTGGAGCTATGCCATCCATGACCTACAGCACGCCCTTGCAACGTCTCGAATTGATCCAATTTGTGATGGACGGTGTCGACTTTGATTACCGAGAGTGCGCTGTAAAGGGCCGCATGTCCCATACCTGGAAAGCACGCATACCTGCAATTTATCTATCTTTAATGAGGATTGAAGCGGACAGTGCGTTCGAGTTAGAGAAGCTAGTCGCGCCAGTCAACTTCCACTCTTCCAAAGACACGATAAACTTTTTTAATGAGCATTGGGCAAGTCACGTTACTATCAGCAGCGGAAAGAGCTTGATCTCGCTTGGTAACTATGACGATTTTCGCGATCATGGCGTTATGCCTCTCGTCGACAATGGCTTTGCTATCCGCAATACTTCGGTATTCTCGAAAAATCTAAATGGCAAAGATACAGCTTATCAGGTTACCCGAGAAGCTGTGGGTCTAATTCGGTCATATGGTACTTTGCAATGGGCCGCAGCTGTTGCAGAGTTTAAGGCGGCCAGAAACCAGCGAGATGGAACATCAGGTTCAGCCCGTATTCGAGTTTCGCCTAAGCACGATGCTCATTTTACTTTCCATGAAGACAACCACAATGTCCTACAGCAGAACATAATTGAGGAGATGCTACCCCGCTTCGCAACCCACGCAAGATTAGTCTATGCGGCAGATACTGCGGATCGGACCACATTCTTCAACACTGAGTTGGCACAAAGCTTAGACATTATGCCAATCTTTTCTGAGAAGAAACCGGACATCGTTGCATACGATCCAATTAGGAACTGGCTCTTCATCGTCGAAGCCGTAACCTCTACTGGGCATATTAGCCAAGGCCGGAAAGACTTCTTCGTGACCATGTTAGGTCAAAGAAGTGCGTGTGCAGTCTTTGTGACAGCTTTTCCTAACCGTGAAACGTTCAGGCGGTTCGCCGCCGATATTGCTTGGGAAACAGAAGTTTGGTTGGCCACTGAACCTGATCATATGATTCACTTTAACGGCGAGCGGTTCCTCGGTCCGTATGGCTGAAAAGGGCGATCGCACCACCCTGCATGGCAACGGAGCTACGGTCGAACAGCAAGGGTCTTGCGGATGATCGCCATCGTGCCTTGATCATGCGGCTGGTTGAAGCTCGGAAGGCACAGGAGCTAAACCAGAAACAAATAGCTGCCCTGCTGGGCGGCATCAGCAGTTCGTCTCCCGCTACGAGCTTGGCGAGCGTAGGCTTGATGTCGTAGAGTTCGTCGACGTAGCTCGTGCGCTCGGCCTCGAGTTCAACACTTTGTTGGCAGGCATCCTCGACTTCGAGCCAGCTTGCAGCGCCTAGGCCTCTTCCCGGTATTGGGCGCTGCATACGCCTTGATGGCGCTACTTTCTCACAATGGAACGATCCGGACATAGTGTATACGCGGCACACCTCAAGCGACTTTGGGCCGGATGCTGCGAGCTAGTCGGCATTGTCGCTCGATTTGATTTGCTCCTAATGTATGACGCTGGCTATGCAACTGCCAGACAACTAGCAGGTGGCCTCTGTGCCAGCTGACCTTGGAAGGCGACATGAACAAGATTAGATCCATAACGATTAAAGGCTTCAGAGGCCAAAAGTCGCCGATTGTTCTTAACTTGCAAGATGACGCAAACTTCCTGATAGGTCGCAATGGCACTGGTAAGACTACGCTTATAAACCTTATTCATGATGTCTTATCATTAAACACTTCTGGACTGCGAGAAGCAAAATTTGATTCAGTCGAAATTACCTTTAAAGCTTTACGTGGACGCAAGCACCCGCGCATACTTGTGGAAAGTACAATTGGTGAGCTCGGCAGGGAACTCTCTTATGTTGTCCAAGAAAGTTTAGGTGGTGAGAAGAACCGGTTTGAGGTCACGAGACCCATCCGGCGCCGCGTGAAGCTTAGCAACGGGAACGATGTCGTCACGACAACAAGCTCTTCCCCTTCTTTGAAGATGCTCCGGGATTTGCTGTCCAACATATTCAAAACATCTTGGCTATCTCTACAGCGACGATCCGAGACAATCGAAGTGGATTCAGACCCTTTTGACGACGATGACCGTGGCTCTGACGTTGATCAAAAGCTTGACCAAGTATTCAATGACTTATTGCGATATTTTTCACGACTTGACCGGTCAGTTGCAGATCAGACAACCCAATTCCAGCAGCGCTGGTTTCTTTCCTTTCTTTCCTCAAACCAAACCCACAGCTTTGATCCATTCGGAAAGCTCGATTTAGCGCATGAGAGAAACGCTCTAGAAGCCATTTTCGCCAACTTTGCTCTTCCGCCCGGCACATACCGGTCGCGGCTCGACGAGCATTTCTCTCTGGCGGCTAAGGCCAAAGAGGACCTTGCTAATAGACGCGCCGGGATTCCAATGGATAGCGTGTCAACCATGTTCGATAGCCTCCGACTCCACACACTTGTGGACGAATGGCAAACGCTCCAAGAGGCGAAGAGTAAAATCTACCTTCCTAGAACGTCTTTTATCGAAACTGCGTCGAGTATGTTATTTCGCAAGAACGTGGAGATCAATACGAGTAATCAGCTTATATTGAGAACTGATAGTGGTGACATAATACCGCAACGAAGCCTCTCATCCGGCGAAAAGCAACTCTTGATCTTCCTCGGTGAGACCCTTTTGCAAGAGAATAAGCCCTATATATTTCTTGCAGATGAACCGGAACTATCACTTCATGTTGAGTGGCAGGAGGAACTAGTCCCAAATCTGCTTAAAATCAATCCTAATGCTCAGGTGCTCTTTGCAACTCACTCACCCGATATCGTCAACTCTTACCAGCGCAATGTAACAAGAATGGAAGAGATCACTGACTGATGTTTGAGAGGTCAAACAGCGGACAGCAGAACCGCGCCCTGTTCTTTGGCGTTGACTATATCTGCTACGTGGAGGGCGGCGGCGGCAGAAGTGACTACGGGCCAGACGTCTCATTTTGGTCATCGGTGTTCGGAACGTTCCGGCCTGATCTGAAGGTTCGCTTCACCGCGAGGGGAGGCAAGCCAGTTCTAGAGGGTCTCGCAAACGAAATCCTTGAGAATGATATATCAAACACGATTGTAGCCTTGGATGGTGATTACGACTCTTTGACAGGCGATTGCATACCGGACCGGCGGGTACTCTACACTTATGGCTATAGCTGGGAAAACGACGTTTACGCATTGGACAACCTCATCCAAGCGTACTGCTCAATCTGCCACTGCGCTACGCCGCCTGGAGACGCAGCAGCCGAAATGAGCACTCAACTGGACAGGTTAGCCGGTGAGTTACGGAGGCCCGTTATCGCTGATTTCTTCGCGTTTCAAACCGGCTCCTCTCTGCTGCCTCGCGATGCTCCAGGCCGGGTCATCAAGCCCAATCGTGAGACCGGGTTGCCCGCCGTCGCGCGAGATCAAGTGATCAAGCTTGCAAGGGCAGCGAAGTCTGCCAGAATAAAACCGATTCCTCCGGGATTGATTGCTCCGGAAGATACGCTTCGCTTCTGCGTGGGCAAAGTCATAGCTTTTGCTGCGCGATGCTTGTTGAAGGCGGTGATACACACCCACCATGGTAAGGTAGCGCTCCCGCCGGACCATCTACGCGATGTGGCGATACTAACCTTCACGAAGTTACTTACCTCCACTCCCGGCAATCCAACCGCGCAGCACTACCATCAGCAGTGTGCCGCCTTATGATTTCGATGCTTTGTCACAGTTGGGTATACTCCACCGAGACAAACCCCGAGACAGCAAAGGGCGTCTCAATAGGGTTGCAAATCGATTTGCGAGACACTAAGCAGGTATGGTCTAGAAGCTATCGAGACAGGGCCATAGCATGTTGGTAGGGTACGCGAGGGTTAGTTCGGCTGGTCAGTCTTTGGACATCCAAATGGACGCGCTCAAAGCCGCTGGTTGCGAGAAGGTCTTCCAAGAGAAGAAGAGCGGCACCAGTGCTGATGGACGCCAAGCCCTAGCCGATGTCATCGACTTCCTTCGAGAGGGCGATACCTTGGTCATCACCCGCTTGGATCGGCTGGCAAGGTCATCAGTGGACCTGCACAACATTATAGATCGCCTAAATGGCAAAGGCGTGAAGTTCCGCTGCCTTCAACAAGCTGGCATCGATACCGATAGCGGAATGGGGAAGCTGGTGCTCGCCATCCTCGGTGCAGTAGCAGAGTTTGAGACTGACATCCGCAAAGAGCGCCAAAAGGAAGGGATCGAGAGGGCCAAGGCAAAGGGCGTCTACAAAGGGCGGAAGCCTTCTGTTGATGCTCGTGCTGTGCAAGCGCTTAAGGCAGATGGCATTCGTCCAAGCGAAATTGCAAAGCGACTTGGGATTGGGCGAGCAAGCGTCTATCGCGCTCTTGCTGGTGCCGATTGATCCAGCCGATTTGCTTGCTAGGGCACTGAAAGCCCACGAGCTGATCTCTTCCTGCTTACAAGAAAGCCCTTATCTCGCATCTTCATCGAAGATGCGTCTCAGCTCCATGCTGTTCGAGAAGGTGCCCCGGAGTCCAACGTATATCTCTGACATTAGATGTTTCAAGCAACTGGCAGCAGAGTCAAAATATGCAGCATCTACTACTGCCTTCTGGCCCTTTGTATGCCGAGCGCGGGAGCCTGTTTTTGCTATGTAGATATCGTTCACTGTGCCGTCACTGTGAACGTACAAGTCCCTGGTTGCCTTTATCTCGGCATACGTCTCCCAGACCGTGCTCTTGATTTGGACACCAGTAACCGCAGAGAAGTACCCGATGTACTGCGCTGGCGACGCATACATCGCGTCTCTCGTGCGTTGCTCAGCCCTCTGCCGAACGATCGCCCCTAGGCTTCCTGCCTCTAGCAAATCGCGCATCTCCACCGCGTACGTAGCCGCTCCTCCCGGGGTTCCTTTAACTGGTATAAGAAGCTTTCTCGGATATGCTCTGAGCACGCGAATAAGGTTCGTAGAAAGGTAATCTTCTAGAATCGTGACGATAAACACGATAGACTTGACGTACTGGGTCGATGAGATATCGTTTTCCAGCTTGGCAGCCAAGCTTTGTAGGTTTCTTCTTATTGGAATGAGCTTCGCACGTTTGTTTGGTACAACCAGATGGTATGCGGTGTCCCCTTGGGCGATCCTTTCGACAACATCATCATGGACGCTAATTAGACCTTCAACAGCAAGGGCTGTCTCCACTAACACGTCATTGAGTTTTTTAAGCTGGCCTTGATGATCCACCCTCAGACTATCGTAGTTGAGCGTTCCCTTGAATGCTCTTGAGCCCATACCGCCTTGATTTGCCATTCATGTCCCTCGCGCCAAACTGTCGCACCGACGTTACGCTTCGGCGAAGCATACGTTTGCTGCCTACACCACTCGTGGACCTTAGAGCGGCAAACGAAGCTGGTCATCGTCAGGCTGCTTCGACAAGCCTCTTGCGAGGTGATCAGCCAACATAGTGACAGATTCACGGCGCACGCTCTTAGAGGGAGCGGTGATACCAACACGGACCCATCCTGGTGCTGATATAATCAGGTCCGCTATAAGCTCTGACGTGTTGTGTGATGCCGACTCTGCCATCTGACAGACCTTAGAACAAATAAAGAACATTTGACATAGCTGGTGCCACATCAATCCTCAACGCGGTCGATCAAGCTCACTCAGCAGTGTGCCTGCTTCGAGGCCTAAGGCTGTCACCACATCGTAGAACTCGACCGCATCTAGACGACGCTGACCACCTTCATAGCGCGACACGAACTGCTGATGACGGTGGAGCCGACCGGCAAGCTCCTCTTGGGTAAGGCCGAGTGACTTTCGCGCATCTCGCAGCCTCTCCATCAACTCCCGGTACCTAGGATCGTGGGCCTTGTCGCCGTGTGCTGCCCCTTGCGCCTCCATCCGGCGCTCATCAGCTGACTAGTGGTTTATACAAAAAGCGTGTACACACCTGCCTGGTTGATCAAGGGGGATTAAATGCGCCGGAAGGCTGTTGCCGTTACAATGACGATGGCCGCGCTGGCGACTGCATCGCCCACCAATGCACGGGCTAAGGCTGTGCAGCGTTACAGAGCTGTTGTGGAGGGACAAACTTTCAAAGTCGTCCGATACGACGATGGCTCCGTCAAAGTTATGGATAGCGGCGTGTTCGGGCCAGGATACGGCTACAATCAGCGAGATCGGATGCGCCAAGCCGCTAAGCAGGCAACCGGTTGCGAAGTAGCTGATGACTTTGATCAAGACGGCAAGCTGATCGGCACGCTCCGCTGTGCTCAAGGTGATCAAGGCATATAGCCATGATCAACATCGGTCACGTCGCCACCCTGATAATCTTCGGCCTGTCTGCCTGCTCATTGCAGCAGCCTACAGCGGATGAAAAGTTTGCTCAGCAAGCGTTACAAGCCGTGCGCAACAGTATGAAGGACCCGACTTCGGTGAAGTTCAAGGACATCACTGTCGTCGCGCCTGCTAGGTGCGCGTTTGGTGAAGCGTTAGGCAAGAATAGCTTTGGCGCTTATGCTGGATATCAGAAGTTCGTCTACAGCGATGGCGCCGTAGTGTTTGATGATCCTGCTTCTATAACGGACTTTACGAGGAGTCCTGAAGAGTCTCTAAAATACATGAACAAGCAATCTGATTGCGCTACTAGTTCGATGGAGACACTTGCTGATCACGTTCTACACATTCCGCAATCGTGACTGCACATCTATCGCTTGATGTTCACAGTCGACTTTAATCGTCGAAGTCTTAGATTTTGCCTTGGAAGGGCAACCCTTTCGATTCACAGTGCCATGCCTGTTTTTCCGGTAAGCTCACAGGAAAGGTGAGGCCTAAGATGCCTAGGCTGAATGTCTGCTTTTGAGGCGAGACTTCGGCAGGAGCAACCAGAGTCGTTACAGATGTTTAGACATATTTAGGTAAGTTTATGCAAAATGTTTATATTACCTTCAAGTACCACGGTAATTGAAAACAGAATTAAACGTTCCTAAACTCATATCGCCAGCGTATCGCCAGGATTATTGCCGCTTAGACATTAAAAGGATAGGGGCAGAAGGATCAATCGACGCTGATATAGCCTCAAGTACCAATGATCACAGATCAAGCGTCTGCCACGCACTTGCATTCTCTCCGTATATCGGGTAGAATTCCCTCACAGCGAACCTTCCCTTGGCTAGAACGCTCAATCAGCAAAGCCAAATGCTTCCAGTTGTGCTTTAACAACTGAATTTCAGATTAGAGATAGCAATCTCGCTTGCGAAGGTGAAAGCCGATGTGCAGCAGACCTACTTAGTTCGGAATTTCCGTCATTATATCCTTAGAAGAGACGGCTAAGGTTGATACCGGGGGAACTTTTAAGTTTCGTACTGCCTCCGACCCTCCCGTAGAGCGAGACCATGGCTTAAGGGAATAATCTAGCGTAGTGTTTGATGTAGTTGTTCTAGTGCGTTCACTAGATATCATTATGGTTTATGGCTTTCCATCTATTCCTTTCAAGGGAATGGCCAAAGAAGTAGCTAGTTTGTAAACGGTATCTCAAATAGTCTTGCTAAGGTAAGAACGCCGTAAAGGGATGTAGAGAAAAGCCTTCTACTATATCATTCCTTAACGGAGGCGGAGATATGTCCATAGTACCTTTTAATCAATCCGCTAATCAATAATATCCTACAGTAGTGCATTTTAAGATGGGGTTTTCATCGCCTTTGTGGTGAAGTAAACGATCTTTGCCGCAAACATTTTACCGGCAGAAAGATGAAAACTTAAGATGCATATTAATGACCACTTATATATAACTCTAGTTATCGAAGATGATAAGGAACTAAGCGACTCTGATTATGAGCGTGAAGTAGACGATTCCACACAAACTTTGGCCAAGTATGTAGCGGAAGCGCATGGCCCCAACGCGCTAAAAATCATGGGGGACGCAGTGGTCCGCTGCGTCTATGATATCGACCGAGGCCCAAATGCCGTGTCCACCGTCGATATTAGATGTTCAGTCCCACCCGACATGAAGCACCGTGATATGGTTGATCTAATAAGCTCGTGTTGGATGAAATTACCTCTAGGAAGCGCTGAATACTACGTTAGATAAATTCAGTCTTACTAGGCTCATTTTCCATGTAAGATCGGGGGCTTTGCGCCCCCCTTTTTTTGCGAGAAGCTTAGCGCTGCGTTGCTGCCTTTTAGCAAAGATGATCGAATGATACTCCCTCGAACTTCGCGGCTTCAATCATCTCCGACAGTTTCGCCACAGTCCCTTGTCGAAGCTTGCCGTAACCACTGGTAACTGTCGACTGATTGTGCCCGAGCACCACTTCGATATCGCGGTCCAAATAACCGGCAAGCCTAAGCTGATCAGCTAGGCCATGCCGGAACGAATGACTGCCGAATCCATCGCCACCTTGCTTGAGGCCGATGCGTTGAAGGTATGTGCGCCAGAACCTTGAGGCACGCCCATTCTGCTCGCGATCATTCACCACCAACTCTGGAAAGAGCTTCAGGTCACCTGTGCAATCAGCACGCCGCCTTTGCGTGCTCACGAAGTCGATGAATCCGATCTGCTGCAAGATGGAGTGCACCGGAGAGTAGCGGCTAGACCCTGACTTCGTCCGTTGCCTTCGCGCCTCGTCGTGGCGGATGTGAATATACGGGGTACCATCTTGGTCACCGAGATCGTCTACCCACAATTGGGCTACCTCACCAACGCGCGCGCCGGTGAACAGGCAGACAAGGGGAACCCAGAACCGCCAATCTCGCGTTTGCTGATCGCCAGGAAGGTACTCCTTACCATTGCGCTCAAATCCGGTGAACAGCGGGGACCGCAGTATCTTGTTTAATTGAGCGCTGTCGAATGGCGGCCTCGGGTTCGTCCGCTTTTTGACATCATAGTGCAGACCATCGCATGGGTTGGTGTCGACGTACCCTTCACGCTTCGCCCAAGCACACAAAGCCGAAAGAGCAGAAAGATTTTTGTTCACGGTAACGGGACTAACGCCCTTAGCACCGACGCCATGAGCGTAGCTTGCAGCTTGCTTCATGGACATGCCCGCATAGGCTTTCTGCTTTGTATACCCGCCTGGCAGAAGTGCCATCGTATTACGCCACTCGCGTACCTCCTGAACCTGCGCGGAGGCGAGACTTCGCTCCTTGCCTATAAAAGAGACAAAGCTTTCCACCGCTTTGCGGTCCTGCTTCAGCGTATCGTCCCTTTTTTTGCCCTCAGAGCGTCTCTGAGCAGCGTAACGGTCGTAAAGGTCCAAGATGCCTTCGCCTTGGCCTGCACGCTCCTTGACCCTCTTAGAGAGCTTTACGGTGTGCACAGACGGGGCGAACTCAGTGCAAGGATCATCCAAAATGATCAAAGCGCGACGAAATAGATCAACACCACACTTTGAGAGATTGTCTACGAGCGCCTGGAACTCCGCACTATCCTCGCCGATGTTCCAGCCGCGCCTTTCAACCACCTTACGCGCTCGAATTTTCCAGTACGAGTGATCACCAGCAAGCAGCCTTCGGCTCGCTGCAGCGTACTCCTGACCGAACCTCTCCCGCGCCAGCTGAAAGGCCTCAGGTCCGAGCTTAGCCTTGTGCGCCAGCAATTCGTCGAGATTTGCTGATGCGTGTTCGTAACCATGGTGAAGCGCAGCTTCCTCGATCTCTGCCATCGTTGGAGAATGGCGTGCATCATATTGCTCGACAGCAAGGTCGTTGTCCGGGCCGGACGAAAGAGCACGAACACTTCGCTTCCATGCCGCGATCATCGGCAGCGCACGAAGCTCAGCTTCGGCCCGGTTAGAGGTACCGAGAGACTTGATGAATTCGCGTTTCCCTAGGACTGGCCGGAGGACGGCGGGCACCATCATGCGGGCATAGAAGTTCTGCGAGCCCGCTCGCTTCAGGAGGAACGGCATACGGCTCATTGGGCTTGGGTCAGTGCGTGGTTGCGTAGCATAGAGACGTGGCATAACTGCGCTCACCGAGCAGAAAAACCCTATCTTCCAAAATTTTAGTAGCTTGCGACTTACCTGCTACACTTGCACTGCCATCCTCTCTCCCCGACCATTTTCTCTTATTTCTTATGATGTTGAGGCGCCAACCCGGCTTTCCGCCGGTCAGGCCAGGCGGGGTTGCGTGCGGATCAGCAGGATGCCGACGACCGCGAACAGCAGCACCGCTTCCAGCGCAAGCGAGAAGTGGACGCCCACGAGCGCTCCGATCAGGCCGACGCTGATTCCCGCGAACGCTCGGCAGCCGAGCGAGGCCATCGCAAAGACGCCCAGGACGCGGCCCCGAATCTCGCCCGGCGCCTGAAGCTGCACGACGGTCTGCGCCATGCTGCTGAAGGAAAGCTCGAAGAAGCCGGCCGCGAAGAGGCAGACGAGCGCCACGAGATAGGCGCCGGACAGGGCGAAGGCCGCCAGCGCGCCGCACCAGCCCAGCGCCAGCAGCAGTGCCGTGCGCGGCGTCGTACGAAAGCCGCCGAGCGTCTCCAGCAGGAACCCGGCGGTAAGCGCGCCCGCGGCGTCCGCCGCCAGCAAGGCGCTATAGGCCGCACCCGGATTGCCGTGGCCCAGGTCGACCGCGAAGTTGGGCATCTGCGCCTGGTAGCTGTTGCCGATCAGGCCGGACGCAGCGGCAGCCAGCAGAGACATCGTGACCAGTGCCGGACGGCGGGCGATCTCGCGCACGGTGTTCAGCACGTCGGCCAGGCCGCGCACTGCGGTATGCCCCGCCTGCTCGCGCCCGTAGCGCAGCACCGCCAGCCAGATGATGGCGGGTAGGTAGTAGCAGGTGTTGAGGAAAATGCCTTTCGCCGGCCCCAACCCGATCAGCATCGCCCCGCCCACGGCGGGACCGACCAGGACGCCGAGGTAGCGCGCCGTCGCGTTCAGCCGCACCGCGCTCGGCAAGTCCTCCTTGTCGACTAGGCCGTGCAGAAGGAGCTGGCTCGGCGTCTGCCAGAACACGCCGGCGCAGCCATGCAACACCAAAAGGAGCATCGCCTCCCAGGTCTGGAGCGTGCCGCTCACGAAGAAGTAGCCCCAGCCCAGCGAGACGCAGATGAACAGGCCCATGCCGATCTGGATCAGGCGCCGCGGGTCGACCCGGTCCGCCAGGGCGCCCATGGGTATCGAGAAGAACAAGTACGGAAGCCAGTGGGACAGCACCGCGAAGCCGCCCAGCGCCGGCGAATGGAAGCGCTGGTACATGACCCAGTAGCTGATGACGTGCTCGATGTTGTCGGCCATCATCGAGAGGATGTACGTGCCGAAGAACCAGCGGAACCGCGGGTTGCGCAGGGCGCCGAACGAGCGGCTCGGCGACGGCTCGCTAGTCAATGCGGGGCCTTTGCTCGGCGCGGGCGGACCGGGCCGCCCGCTAGACCCGCATCGGCATGAGTACGTAGAGCGCCGGGCTCTTGTCGTCCTGCCGGATCAGCGTCGGCGCCCCGGCATCGGCCAGGTGCAGCTCCACCGTGTCGCCATCGATCTGGCCCAGGATGTCCTTGAGATAGTTGGCGTTGAAGCCGATCTCGAACCCGTCCGAGCCGTACTGCGCGGGCACTTCCTCAGCGGCGGTGCCGTTGTCGGGCGAGGTGACCGAGAGCGTCACCTTGTCGTTTTCCAGCGCCATCTTCACCGCGCGGGTCTTCTCGGTGGCGATCGTCGCCACGCGGTCCACGCCCTCGAAGAAGGTGCGCGGATCGACCTTGAGCAGCTTGTCGTTGGCGGTGGGGATCACGCGGGTGTAGTCGGGGAACGTGCCGTCGATCAGCTTGCTGGTCAGCACCACGCCATGCTCGCCGCCGAGCGTGAAGCGGATCTTGCTGGCCGACAGGTCGACGAGGACGTTGGTGTCGAGCGCTTCTTCCAGCAACTTGCGCAGTTCGGCCACGCATTTGCGCGGCACGATCACGTCAGGCATGCCCTGCGCGCCCTCGGGGCACTTCAGGGTGAAGCGGGCGAGCCGGTGGCCGTCAGTCGCGGCGGCCTTCAGCTCGTCGTCGAGGACGTGCAGGAAGATGCCGTTCAGGTAATAGCGCGTCTCTTCGGTCGAGATCGCGAAGCGGGTCCGGTCGATCAGCTGGCTCAGCGTCGCAGCGGGCACTTCGAAGCTGGTCGGCAGCTCGCCCTCGGCGATCATCGGGAAGTCGTCGCGCGGCAGCGTCGGCAGCTGGAAGCGGCTGCGCCCGGCCTTCACCACCATGCGGTTGTCGGCGGCGTCGAGGCTCACCTGGCTGCCGTCGGGCAGCTTGCGCGCGATGTCGAACAGCAGATGGGCAGAGACGGTGATCGCGCCCGCCCGGTCGACCGAGACGGCAGCGATGGTCTCGACCACTTGCAGGTCGAGGTCGGTCGCCATGATCTTCAGCGCGCCGCCCGAGGCCGCCTCGATCAGCACGTTCGACAGGATCGGAATGGTGTTGCGGCGCTCGACGACGGACTGCACGTGGGAGAGGCAGCGCAGCAGCGTGGAACGTTCGACGGTGGCCTTCATGCTTGCCTCATGTCCCCCAAGTTCGGCCGGGATCTAGATACCCTTGGATACGGACTATCCTCTCTAGCGCGGGTGCGGGCGGCGGCAAGCGCGAACAGGCAGCGATGGTGGGAAGCTGGGGATAAGGGGGCCTTTCGGGGCACCGCCCACCCCGCTTCCGCGCCGCGCAAGGAGCGGCGGCCCTCAGATCATCGCCATGCCGCCGTTGACGTGGAGCGTCTGGCCGGTGACGTAGCCGGCTTCCTTGCTCGCCAGGAACACGCAGGCCGCTGCGATGTCGGCGCCCTCGCCCATGCGGCCCATCGGGATCTTGGCGTTGAGCGCGTCCTTCTGCGCGTCGGGCAGCACTTCGGTCATGGCGGTGCGGATGAAGCCGGGGGCCACGCAATTCACCGTCACGTTGCGGCTGGCAAGCTCCTGCGCAAGGCTCTTGGACATCGCGGTGAGGCCACCCTTGCTGGCGCAGTAATTCAACTGGCCGGGGTTGCCGGTGGTGCCGACGATGGAGGTCACGGTGATGATCCGGCCGAAGCGCGCCTTCATCATCGGTTTGGTCACCGCGCGCATCAGGCGGAAGGCCGATTCCAGGTTCACCCGGATCACCGCGTCCCACTCCTCGTCCTTCATCCGCATGGCGAGGTTGTCGCGGGTGATGCCGGCGTTGTTGATCAGGATGTCGATCTTGCCCAGCGACTCCAGCGCGGCCGGCACAAGCTTCTCGACTTGCTCGGCGCTGGAGAGATCGCAGGCAATGGCGACGTGGTCGACCTTCTGGAGGTGCTGCGGCGTATGCTCGTCAAGCTCGTCACGGAAGACGCGCAGCTTCCCCTGGTTCGACCCCGAAACCGCCAGCCGCGCCCCCTGCGCCGCCAACCCGCGCGCAATCGCCGAACCGATCCCTCCCGAGGCGCCGGTGACGAGTGCGGTCATTCCGTTGAGGTCGAACATGAAGAGGCTCCGTAGGGTCTATGATGGTTTTTAGGCGCGCGGGAAGGCACGAAGGCACTAAGATCTTGGGCGATAGTCATTCGCCAAGCGTCTGATGCCTTCCTTCATCGTCTCACCGGAAAAGTTGAGAAGCAGGCCTAGGCGCTTATCGCTGAGCCGCAAATAGGTAAGCATCTGCTTGGCATGGACAGCGGCAAGCCGCTCCACGGATTTGATCTCGACGATGACGGAATCGTCTACGAGTAGGTCGAGGCGAAAGGCAGCGGGGAAGCTCAGTCTATCATAGTGTATGTCGACCGGCTTTTGCCGGTCCACCTTGTGGCCGCGCCTCTCCAATTCACCTGCCAGCACGATCTCATAGACACTTTCGAGCAAGCCTGGCCCAAGACCCCGATGTATGCCGACAGAGGCATCGACGATATTCGTCGCGATCCGCTCGATCGCCTCCATTCTCCGCTCCTTCGTGCCTTCGCGCCTTTGCGCGCGCCATTGTCCCCCCTGCCTTAACCCTTCAAAGCGCCTTCGCCAGCGCTTCGATGTCTTGCATGGTGATCGCCGAGGTCACGTCCACCTCGCCCGCGCTGCGTTTGATCATGGGGGCGAGGACTTTGCCGCCCAGTTCGACGAAGTGCTCGACGCCCGCCTCGCGCATGGCGATCGCGCTCTCGCGCCAGCGAACGCGGCCGGTGACTTGCTCGACCAGCAGGCGCTTCACCTCGGCCGGATCGGACACCATCGCCGCGGTCACGTTGGCGAACAGGGGCAGGCGCAAGGTCGCAGGCTCGGTCGTCTCGAACGCCTCCGCCATGGCATCGGCCGCGGGCTGCATCAGCGCGCAGTGGAACGGGGCCGAGACCGGCAGCGCCACGCCGCGCTTGATGCCGTGCTCCTTGACCAGGCCGATGGCCCGCTCGATGGCGCCGCGGTGGCCCGAGAGCACGACCTGGGTCGGATCGTTGTCGTTGGCGACCGAGCAGACTTCGCCTTGCGCGGCAGCCTGCGCCAGCGCCGTCGCCTTCTCGATATCGGCGCCGAGCAGCGCGGCCATCGCACCCTCGCCGACCGGCACGGCCGCCTGCATCGAGCGCCCGCGCAGCTTGAGCAGCCGCGCCGTATCCGCCAGGCTGAACGCTCCCACGGCGCACAGCGCGGTATATTCACCCAGCGAATGCCCTGCCACGAAGTCGCCCTTCTGCGCGAGGGCGATGCCGCCCTCCTTCTCCAGCACCCGCAGCGCCGCGATGGCGTTCGCCATGATCGCCGGCTGCGCGTTCTCGGTCAGCATCAGTTCGTCCTCGGGGCCTTCCCACATGATTCGCGACAGGTTCTGGCCCAGCACGTCATCGACTTCCTCGAAGACTTCGCGCGCGACGGCGCTCGCCTCGGCGAGGTCGGCCCCCATGCCGATCTTCTGACTGCCCTGACCTGGAAACACGAATGCACGCATGGCGACCACTCCCGAAAGCCGCCTAACCTCGCGGCCCTGTTACGATTCGTTGACGTGGCGCGGCGGACTATTGGGCTTGGGGGCGGTCGGCAAGTCCGAAGGGGACAATCTTGTTGGCAGCGTCGTGCCCGATGTCGGCAGTGCCCAGGAACGGGATGGCGTGGCGCGCGCACCAGTGGCGGGCGATCTCTTCCGCCTCCATGCCGAAGGGCCTGTCGTTCTCGGGCACGTCGCTGACGCGGCCGAGCCTCAGGCCGGCGATGCCGCCAAGGTGCGCGGTCAGGTGGAAGAACAGGCGGTCGATGGCGTAGAGGTGTTCGGACACTTCCTCCACCATCACCACGTGGCCGGCCAAGCCCGGCATCAGCCGGGTGCCGCACAGCATGGCGAGCGTCATCAGGTTGAACGCGACCGTGGGATGACGCTCGAGGCTGGGCTCCAGGCCCGAGCGGTCGCCGTCCAGGAAGCGCAGCACGCGTCGCACCGCCTCCTCGCCGCCCTGGCGCCGCACGCAGGCGAGCATCGGCGCATGTACCGGCGAGCCGATCCGCTCGCGATAGAGGGCGCCCAGCAGATAGCCGGCGTCCGAGTAGCCGAGGTAGCGCTTGGTGGCCGCCGCCGGCCCGAACCGTGTGAGCGCATCCTCGGCGATCCGGCCTGCGCCATAGCCGCCGCGCGCGAACCATACCGCATCGAAGCCGGGATCGTTCGCGCATTCGACCAGGGCGGCAAGACGCGTGGCATCGTCGCCGGCGAAATGCCCCTCGCTGGCGAAGCACTGCGGGTGGATCACCAGCTTGACATTCGGGAACTCGGCGGCGGCCACGGCGATCACGCGCTCGGCATCCTCACGAGTGATCGGGGTCGAGGGAGCGCAGACGGCGATACGGGTCATGCGCCCAGCAAAGCACCAGACGCGGCGGAAGGCCACCCCTCGGCTGGCATCGGCTGCGGCAATGCTCTACCGCCTCGCGTCATGACGACCCGCGCGACCGACCTCACCTCTCGCCCCTGGTTCTTCTGCGGCATCGGCGGTTCCGGGATGCTGCCGCTGGCGATGATCCTCAAGGGCCTGGGCGCGAAGGTCGCCGGTTCGGACCGCAGCCGCGACCAGGGCCGCAGCGCCGAGAAGTTCGCCTGGCTCGAGCGCAAGGGCTTCCTGCTCTACCCGCAGGACGGCAGCGGCGTGACTTCGGCCGAGCAGGTCCTTGTAGCCTCCGCCGCAGTCGAGGACACGGTGCCCGAGGTGGTGCGCGCCCGGCAGCTCGGCTGCCGCCGGGTGAGCCGCGCGGAGCTGCTGGCGAGCCTGTTCAACGCCGCGCCCCGCGGCATCGCGGTCGGCGGCACCAGCGGCAAGTCGACCGTCACCGGCATGATCGGCTGGATCCTGACCGCCTGCGGGCGCGACCCCACGATCATGAACGGCGCGGTGATGAAGAACTTCGTCGCGCCCGATGCGCCCTTCGCCAGCGCCCGCATCGGCGCGGGCGAGGTCTTCGTCTCCGAAGTCGACGAGAGCGACGGTTCGATCGCGCTCTATCGCCCCGATGTCGCCGTGCTCGGCAACGTCAGCCTCGACCACAAGAGCCTGGAAGAGCTGCGCGCGCTGTTCGGCGACTTCCTCGCCGCCGCGCGGGTGGCCGCGGTCAACATCGACGATGCCGAGAGCGCCGCCTTGGCCGACCGTGCCCGCTCGCTCGTCACGTTCGGGATCGAGCATCCGGAGGCAACGATCGGCATCGATCCTGGCAGCATCGTTCAGGGCGCCGCCACCATCGCGGCCACGGTGATCGATCGACGCGACGGCTCCAGCCACCCGCTCGTGCTGCGCCAGCCCGGGCGGCACAACCTCTACAACGCCCTTGCCGCGCTCGCTGCGACAAGCGCCGCCGGCGTTCCGCTGGGCGAGGCCGTCGCTGCGCTGGGCGAATTTTCCGGGCTGGCCCGCCGCTTCGACGTGATCGGCACTAGCCCCGCGGGCATCACCGTGATCGACGACTTCGGGCACAACCCGGACAAGGTCTCCGCCACGCTTGCGACGCTCAAGGCCCATCCCGGGCGCGTGATCGCGTTCTTCCAGCCGCACGGCTACGGCCCGCTGCGGCAGATGGGCGCCGAACTCGCCCAAGTCTTCGCACGCCGGCTGGACGCGGACGACATCGTGATCCTGTGCGATCCGGTCTACTTTGGCGGCACCGTCGATCGCAGCCAGGGCAGCGAGCGCATCGTCGCGCTGATTCGCGAGGCGGGCGGAAACGCCGAATACATCCCCTCGCGCGCGGATTGCGGCGCACGAATGTGCGAAATCGCCCGGCCAGGCGACCGTATCGTGATCATGGGCGCGCGCGACGACACGCTGACCTCGTTCGCTTTGGACCTGCTCCGCAGTCTCGGCTGACGGCCTCCGGTACTTCCACATTCGAAGACAGGCCCCGTTAACCTATCGCCCTTGAGAGCGCTTGGTTAGTAATATTACTTATGCGTAGCCCGCCGAAGACATATCAACGAGTTAGCGGCTCCAGACCATCACGGCAGAAGCGGTTTGCTTCGCCGTGCGGTTAACGGCTTCACCCGAATAACGTATAAACACGTATCGAAATCTCAGCCGCGCCTTAGCCTCGGACGGGCGATGAACGGCGTGCCCGGCAAGAACTTGCCGGCAACTCCAGTCAAAGCCACGAACAGCGGTCCGATGTCGCGCGTTTCGCCCGTGACAAAGACCCGTGTTCGTCAAGAAAAAAGACGGGTCGCAATGATGAAACTCCGCTTCCACACGATGACCGCAGCCCTGTGCCTGCTCCCCTTGATCTCCGCTTGTTCTTCGGGCGGTGGCGGTGACAACACCGTCGCCTCGGCAACCGCAAGCGATACGACGGCCATCAAAGAGCAGGCCGTCGGCACCACGCCCCAACCGCTCACCGGCTTCGACGCCTGGGTCCAGCGCCAGTACGCCGACACGCTGAGCCCGATCAACATCGCCTCGACCAACCTGTCGCAATCCTGGACAGGCGCCAACGGCAAGATCGCCGACGTCGTCGTGCAGTTGCCGAAGACCGCCGGCAAGGCGACCGTCGCCGTCTCGCCCCCGACGGCGGGCGCCGACGCGACCCCAGTGCTGGAAGCGGCGCTGCTCAAGCTGCGCACCCAGGGCGGCGGCGTGCTGCAGGTCGCGCCGGGGGAGTATCACTTCAAGACGCTCAACAAGATCGACCGCCCCGGCATCGTGCACGTGATGCTCAGCCGGCTGAACGATGTCGACATCCAGGGCACCGGCGCGACCTTCATCTTCGAAGCGAAGGTGGACGGCTTCCTAATTCAGGACTGCAACCGGCTGCGCATCAAGGGCATCACCATGCGCGACGCGCAGACCCTTTCGGGCACCGGCCGCATGCACGTGACGCCCAATGGCACCACGCTCCAGCTCGACAATCCGCTTCCGCCCGGTGCGACGATCAACTGGGTCCAGCCGATGAACGAGGGCTCGCACACCTGGCCGCTGAGCAAGGTGCGCGCGATCTTCAACCTCGGCATGGCGCAGCCGACCGACCTCGGCAACCGCACCTACGCCTCGAGCTGGTTCGCACCTTTCGCCGACAACCAGTTCGTCTCGATCCGCTACACCTATTACACCTCCCGCTCGATCTACATCCGCGACGATGTCGGCGTGAACAACGACATCGTGCTCGACGGCGTGCACCTGGGCACTTCGGGCGGCCTCGCCGTCCTGGTACGCAGCCGCGGGCGCGGCTTCGCGATCGTCAACTCGACCATCGCCGCCGATCCGGGCCAGGTGTTCAGCTCCAACTACGACGGCATCCATTTCGTCTCGGCGGCCGGCGACGTGCTGATCCGCAACAACAAGATCTCCCACGTCGGCGACGATCAGATCAACGTGCGCTCGCTGGTCCACAAGGTGACGAACATCACCACCGACGGCGCCACCTTGTCCAACGAAGCGCGGCTCATCAGCGCGGGGGACGAAGTGGCGTTCTTCGATGCGAATGGCGTCTACATCGGCAAGCGCTTCATCAGCGCCATCGTCGATTCCAAGTCGACGGACATCCGCAGCTATACTTTCGCACCCGGAGTCTCGATCGCTCAAGCGGCGTATGCCAGGGACATGCAGATGACGCCGCGCCGGGTGGCGGTGGTCGGCAACACGATGGTCGACAGCGCCGGCCGCGGCGTCCTGATCCAGGTGCCCAACGCACTCGTCCAGAACAACACGATCCGCGTGCCCAACACCGCGATCCGCCTGTTCACCAGCTACCAGCAATGGCAGGAAGGCGCGGGCGCGATCAACGTGCGGATCAGCGGCAACACCATCGACACCGGTGGCGCGGAGCTGGGCCATCCCTACCAGTTCGGCATCATCACCGCGTCGGGCGAAGTGGCGACCAATCAGGTCGCGACGACCTTCCAGAACGGCCCCGTGGTGATCGAGAACAACCGCTTCACCGCGCCGACGACGAGCTGCATCATGCTCTACGCGACGATGACGGCCACTCAGACAGGAAATACCTGCGGGTCCTGACCCTGCACGTTGGAAGGGGCGGCATGTTCCTGGGCCGTCCCTTCCACAACATCGCCAAGCACAACTTCACACGCGAGATGAACTTGACTAACATTGAGTCATGTCGCCACGTGTCATGATCGAGAACAGCCCTCTTGCCGCCGTCGTCAGCGATCCCAAACAGCACGACAATCCCATTATCGAAGTGAATCAAGCGTTCCTCGACTTGACCGGATACGACCGCCAGGAGGTGCTGGGACGCAATTGCCGTTTTCTTTGCGGTCCCGACACCGAGCCCTGGCTCAGCGCCAGGATGGGGCAGGCGATCAAGGAACAGCGCCCGGTGCTGGTCGAGCTTCTCAATTACCGCAAGGACGGCTCCAGCTTCCGCAACGCGGTGATGATCGTCCCCTTGTTCGACGAGCACGGCAAAGTGCAGTACTATCTCGGTTCGCAAGTCGAAGTGCCCAAGGGCGAGAAGCATCTCAATGGCTGCGCCGACGGTATCTCGTCCGCCAGGGACAGGGTGGAGCTGCTCACCAGTCGCCAGCGCGAGATTCTGATCCAGATGGCCGACGGCAAGCTCAACAAACAGATCGCCTTCGACCTCGGCCTGAGCGAACGCACGGTAAAGATGCACCGCGCCGCCCTGTTCCGCGCCCTTGGCGTCAAGACCAGCGCCGACGCGATCCGCATCGCGGTGGAAGCCGGGCATTGAACATGCCCTCTACCGCGTCGGCTTCCCGAGTGTCAGCGGGAAGCGCGGTGAGCGGCTATTCCGGGCATTACGGGTGATCCTGGCCGGCGCCAGGCAGCAGTCTTAGAGCGCATTCTCGGAAATCTCGCGCGAAGCTCTTGGAGACACTCGCCTCGGCCATCGAGTTGAAGGCATGAAAGGCGCCGGGATAGGTGCGAAGCTCGACCGGTACCCCGGCATCGACAAGGCGCCTGGCATAATCCAGGTCTTCATCGAAGAACAAGTCGAGGTTCCCCACGCCGATCCAGGCCGGCGGCAAACCGGCCAGGTCATCAGCAAGGCTTGGCGAGAACCAGCCTTTGCTCGCGCCTTCGGGGACATAGTTTCCGCGCAACGACTCCCAGCCGAACTGATTGCTGGATCGCGTCCAGACGAATTCCCCCGTGTGACGATTGCGCCATGGATCGTTTGAGCCGCCGACACGATGGTCCAGCATCGGGTACACGAGAAGCTGTGCCGCGACTTTCGGGCCGGGCCGATCGCGGGACATTTGCGCCACCGCCGCCGCCAATCCACCGCCGGCACTTTCGCCCGTGACGCCGATGCGGGTCCGATCGATGCCCAACCTCTCGCTGTTGGCATCCAGCCAGACCAGCGCCGCATAGCAGTCCTCCTGCGGCGCGGGGAAAGGAGCTTCCGGAGCCAGGCGATACTCGATCGATGCCACGGGCATGTTGAGGCTCGCTGCCAGGCCAGCGCCGATGTGCGTCATCTTCCTCGCCGAGCCGAGTACCATGCCGCCGCCGTGGATATGCAGCAGGCACGGGCGATCCTTGTCGCCGGGCGTCGGATCAAACCAGAATACTTCAAGCATTCCGTCCGGTCCCTGGATCAACTCTTCGCTTGGCTGAACCGGCAGCTCCGCCGGCCCCTCCACCTTGTCGAGGTTCTCCCGGATCGCCGGCAGAGACTCGGCACTGAGATCGAGCTCAGGCAGCAATTCGAGCACAGGCAGAAGCTGCGGATCGATCAGGTGGCGAGTAGATAGCGCTTGGGTCATGCGTGCAGCATGGGCAAGGAGCCCACGTTCCTCAAGAGCGATCTTGCCGTTCGCATCGACCGGAGCAGTCTCAAGTCGACCGTTCTCGCGCTGCAGGTGGTGCCCACTCGTCCCGCAAGAGGCCGTAGACGAGCAGGTCGCGCAAGCCCTCGTGCGTGGTCTCGTGCTCGCGCAGCCAGCCCTCCCTCTGGAAGCCAAGCCGTTCGATCAGGGCGATGGACGCGGCGTTCTGCGCGTCGATGTTGGCCACCAGGCGCCTCTGGCCTTCGACGTCGAACGCATGACAGATCAGGGCCGAGACGCACTCTCGCGCGAACCCCTGCCCTTGCCAGTGCGCGACCGTGATGTAGCCCAGTTCCGACATTCCGGGCTCCGACGTGGGCACCAGTATGTAGCGGCCCACGAGCTCGCCCGACGACCTGTCCACGGCGACCCAGGTGCGGCCAGGCCAGTCGGGATGAAGAAGCCAGCCGGCCAGCTCCTCTTCGTCGGCGAACGCGCCGCGCGACAAGTACCGGCAATTCGCCTCGTCCGACAGGGTCGGGAACAAGGCCGCGGCGTCCTCGCGAACGATCGGGCGCAGCGTGGTCCGCTCGGTCGTGAGGACCGGGGTCGGGGTAGTCGGGAAGCGCGGCGTCTGCATGGGCGTAGGATAGAGCATCGCAGCCTCCCTCGCCAACCGTCCTGCCGCCTAGCCCACGAAGGCCTGCTCGCGCTTCTCCGGGCGGATGTAGATCGACGAGATCTTCGGGGAGACCGCCTTCATCTTGTCCTCCAGCACCTCGATCAGGCTTTCCGCTTCACCCATCGAGATATGGTCCTCGAAGTCGGCGCTGACCGCCACGAACACGCTGTCGGGGCCCGTGTGGACGGTGCGTACGTGGTTGACCGAGGTGATCATCGGGTGCCCATCGAGCACCGCGCGCAGCTGCTCGATCAAGCGCGGGTCGGCCGCCTCGCCGATAATCAGCCCCTTCGCCTCGCGCGCCAGCACGCCCGCCACTACGGCGAGCACGAGGCCGATCAGGACGGAGGCGGCGCCGTCGATGCGCGGGTCGGCAAAGTGCACGCTCGCCCACACGCCCACCGCCGCAATGACGAGGCCGATCAGCGCGGCGGAGTCCTCGAACAATACCATGAAGTTGGGCGGGTCCTTCGACCGGCGGATCGCCTGCCACCAAGTCTGCCCCTTGCCCACGCTGCCGCCGAACTCACGCACCGCCAGCGTCCACGACGCGCCCTCCAACAGCACGGCGATGCCAAGCACGATGTAGTTCACCGTCGGGTCCTCGATCGCGTGGGGATCCTGGATGTGGACGATGCCCTCGTAGATCGATACGCCCGCGCCCACCGCGAAGATCAGGATCGCGACGACGAAGGCCCAGAAGTACAGTTCGCGCGCATAGCCGAACGGGTGCGAGGCGTCGGGCGGCCGGTTGGCGCGCTTCTGCCCGTAGAGGAGCAGCACCTGGTTGCCGCTGTCGACCAGGCTGTGCACCCCCTCGGTCGCCATCGAGGACGATCCGGTGAGCGCCGCCGCCACGAACTTGGCCACGGCGATGCCCACGTTCGCCGCGAGCGCGCCGTACAGGACGATGTTGTCGCGGACGTGAGCCAGCGGGCTGTCGGTGTTTGCCATCCCGCCAGAACTTACGAGCGGCGCAGGCGTTGCCCCGAGCCGCGCTTCGACGCACCCCAGCTTTTCGGCCCCCAACTCATCAACCCCGAACTCATCGGCGCGCCTCGCGCACGGCGGTCGCCACCAGCACGCTGGTCGAGAGCAGGATACCGCACACCAGCGCGCCGATGGTGAGCAGCCCGGCGGGCGTCACGTCTACCCGAGCCTTCATCCGCACCGGGCCGAGGCGCAGGCGGGAGCGGGCGATCTGTCGTTCCGAAAGCAGTTGCATGGCGGTGGAACGCTCCGCCGGCAGCTTGGTTCGCGCATCGGAACAAACCACAAACAAAACCCTTTCCTATTGGTGAACCACCATGGCACAAGACCTCCTTCAACCGGAGTGCCACGCCATGATCGACAAGTCCCGAGAACCCCGCGCCAACCGGCCCCGCCGCACCCTGCCCGCCTTCACCCCGGTCCCGCCCCAGTGCGCGCGGCACGACGGCTAGACGCCCGAGCGCCAGAGCGGCTTCATCGAGGCGCCGGCCGACACCGGCAGTTCTCAGATCGCCAGCACCGGAGGCGCAATATCCGCGAAGTAGCGTGAGATCGCCTTACAGCTGTCCTCGCTCAGCTCGACGAATGCACGCCGCCCGTCGCACGGGTCCTCGATCCTGACAAAGATACCGCGGTTGACCATCAGGCTGATCCAGCGAAGCGCAGTCGTTGCCGGAACCCCGGAAGCGATGCACAGCGATGTCACCGAAACCCGCGCCTCCTCGATCCGCGAAGCGGTCAGATCGAGCAGCATGTCCCAGGCTGGATCGGCAAACAACTGCGCATCGAAGTGTTTGGCCCGCGCCTGGCGACTGCGGATGATCCGCCGAACCAATCCCGTATCTGGCAATACGGGCGCACTGCGCCGCAGCTCGGTGGAGGCGGTCACGCTCGGCGGCGCCGACACCGCGGAGTCCGCCTTCGCCACGTGATCGATCCGCACGGCGATCTGCTCCACTCTTTCCATCAGCGCGACGAGCGCGATGTTCATGCTGGCGATGCTCTGCTCAAGCGTACACCCGGCTTCGAAACTCCTTGCGTTCATCATCTTTTGCGACTCCCTGAAAGAGAACGGAGACGCGTCAACCCTTGGCACGCACCACGACCGCACAGGCGCCGAACAGCGCCATCGAAAAGAGAGCGACGACCTTCGGCCAAGTTCGCGCCTTTCGCATACGAGCGTGAGCCTGCTGCCGGTGCACCTCCGGGATTGTCGGCGGTCCCGGATACTCGTCGCTTTCAAGCGACCCGAGGCCATTTCTATCCGTCGTGGAGTATCCGTCGGAACTAAGGCCTTCTACTAGCTGCAATGATCCCCTTGCAGGCAGCGTACAGGTTTCCAGGTACCAGCGAACCAGGAGCCGTCGGTCCTGGACGCGAGCCTTACGCAGCAGGGTAACCACTCTCTGGTCGATCGCGGAAGGCGAGACGCCGCAAGCCTTGGCGATCTCCTTCGATGAGTAACCCCGAGCCAGGAAGTCTAAAACTTCGCGCTGCTTGTAAGTGTAACCACTTGTTAATGCTTTCTGTGCCATGAAATAACTTTCGCCTGACCCTTGCGACAGTGGCACACGAAATCGACCATTGGCAAAGCGTCTTAATCATATCTTTATAACCCATGTTATGAAAGCTGCCCCTTGTCACGTATGGGCTAAGCGGTACGGGTCAGTGTCATCTGATTACCCCTTGCAAGAAATTGAGACAAACAAGGAACATTGCGTGGTTTCGGCCGTGAGCGATATCCGAATCGGATAGATAGAAGCTCGGCGAATCACACTCTTGAAGGACTGCGCAAGGCAGCGCGCTCGCCGCGGCGGAGCCAGAAAACCTCCGAGCTCCGGCGCTGATGAGGAGCCCGCGTCAGGAGCGGTCGGCGGCCAGGCTGATCTCGATGAGGGTCAGCATACCGACGCCCGCCGACCGGGTGAGTTGCGTCCCGCGCTCGTGCTCGACCTCGGCCAACGCCTCGATCGCCGTCCGCACGATGGCGAGCGCGTTGTCCGTGCTCAGCACCGATTGTGCCACCAGTCCGTGCAGCAGGCTCTCGACCAGGAAAAGCGCGGTTAAGCAGCAGTCAGCGGCGGGAAGCTCGGGGTCGCGCCGGTCCGTGACCGGCGCCGTGTTGTCGGCCATCGTCTCGCCTCGCTAGTCAGGCCGGAGTAGTCACCCCCGCCGCCGATGCCTGAGCCTCTATCGACGATCCAGTTAGCGTAAGCCCATCGCGGCCGCCGCACCAGCGCTCTATGCTTTCCATTATTAACTCAGATCAATATTTATGGCGGCGACTTTTAGGTAGGCCTAGCCATGGCGAACCGCTTCATCCATAAACTTATGAGTTTCGCGGCGCTTACGCCCGACGAAATATCGGCGCTCGAACTCGCGACGGCGTTTTCGCGGCGCATACCTCCCCGGACCGATCTCATCCGCGAGGGCGATCGCCCCGGTCCCGTATTCGTGGTGCTGGAAGGCTGGGCCTTCCGCTACAAGATCCTGCCAAACGGCACGCGCCAATTGATGGCATTCCTGATGCCGGGCGACGCGTGCGACCTGCACATCGGCATCCTCGCCGAGATGGACCATGGCATCCGTACCGCGACCGCCGCGCGTGTGGCCACCATCGGCGGTGGTCAGATGACGGAGCTGATGCACAACCATCCCGGGATCGTGCAAGCGATGTACGCGGCTCAACTCACCGACCAGGGCATTCTGCGTGCCTGGATCGTCTCGATGGGCCGGCGCAGCAGCATCGAGCGGCTCGCGCATCTGATCTGCGAGCTCTACGTGCGCGCTCGATCGATCGGCATCGCCGAGCACGGCGAGTTCGAGATTCCCCTCTCGCAGAGCATCTTCGCCGACGCGCTTGGCATGACCACGGTGCACGTCAACCGCGTTATGCAGGAGCTGCGCCTCGCCGGCGCGCTGATCCTGAGCCGCGGCAGCGTGCGCGTCGTCGACCCGATCAAGCTGGTGCAAATCGCCGGCTTCGACGAAAACTACCTCCACCGCCGCGTCCGCCAGATGCCAGCCTGAGCGTTCGGGTGGAGTGTTGCAATAGGCAGCGACGGCGAGAGCTGAACAGTGATTGGACAGATCATCAACAACACGGCTGCGCCGCCCCCATACTCTCGCGCCTGCCTTTTACCCGTCACGGCTGACGACAGGAGGTCGAACCTCGCCTGAGGACGAGGCCGGCCGGATTACCGCGATCATTCCTCTCCCATCCGGAGCGCGGCAATAAACGCCTCCTGCGGAATCGAGACGTTGCCGTACTCCCGCATCCGCTTCTTGCCTTCCTTCTGCTTCTCCAGCAGCTTCTTCTTGCGGGTGATGTCGCCGCCGTAGCACTTGGCGGTGACGTCCTTGCGCATGGCGCTGATGGTTTCGCGGGCGATCACCTTGGCGCCGATCGCGGCCTGGATGGGCACCTTGAACATGTGCCGGGGGATCAATTCCTTCAGCCGCTCGACGAGGCCGCGGCCGCGCGCTTCGGCCTGGCTGCGGTGGACGATCATGGAGAGCGCGTCGACCGGCTCGTTGTTGACGAGGATGTTCATCATCACCAGGTCGCCCTCGCGCAGGCCGATCTGCTCGTAGTCGAAGGAGGCGTAGCCTCGCGAAATCGACTTCAGTCTATCGTAAAAGTCGAAGACGACTTCGTTCAAGGGCAGCTCGTACGTCACCTGGGCACGGCCGCCGATGTAGGTGAGGTCGACCTGGATGCCGCGGCGGTCCTGGCACAGCTTGAGGATCGAGCCGAGGTACTCGTCGGGCGTGTAGATCGTCGCCTTGATCCAGGGCTCTTCCATCTCGGCGATCTTGACCGGGTCGGGCATGTCGGCAGGGTTGTGCAGTTCCTTGATCGTGCCGTCGGTCATGGTCAGGCGGTAGACGACGCTCGGCGCGGTCGTGATGAGGTCGAGGTCGTACTCGCGGCTGAGGCGTTCCTGGATGATCTCCAGGTGGAGGAGGCCCAGGAACCCGCAGCGGAAGCCGAAGCCGAGCGCGGCGCTGCTCTCCATCTCGAAGCTGAACGAGGCGTCGTTGAGACGCAGCTTGCCGATCGATTCGCGCAGCTTCTCGAAGTCGTTGGCGTCGACCGGGAACAGGCCGCAGAACACCACCGGCTGCACTTCCTTGTAGCCGGGGAGCGCCTGCGTCGCGCCGTTCTTCACGGTGGTAACAGTGTCGCCGACTTTGGCCTGTTCGACTTCCTTGATCTGCGCAGTGATGAATCCGATCTCGCCGGGGCCGAGTTCGGGCAAGTCGATGCGCTTGGGGGTGAAGGCGCCGACGCGGTCGATCAGGTGCTCGGTGCCGCCCTGCATGAACTTGACTTGCAAGCCCTTGCGGATGACGCCGTCGATCACGCGCACCAGGATGACGACGCCGAGGTACGGGTCGTACCAGCTATCGACCAGCATGGCGGTGAGCGGCTGGTCGCGCTCGCCCTTGGGGGGCGGAATCTTGGTGACGATGGCTTCGAGCACTTCGTCGATGCCGATGCCGGACTTGGCGCTGGCCATGACCGCCTCGGACGCGTCGATGCCGATGATGTCCTCGATCTCGGCGCGGACCTTTTCGGGCTCGGCGGCGGGGAGGTCGATCTTGTTGATGACGGGGACGATCTCGTGGTCGTGCTCGATCGACTGGTAGACGTTGGCGAGCGTCTGCGCCTCGACCCCTTGCGCGGCGTCGACGACCAGCAGCGCGCCCTCGCACGCGGCGAGGCTGCGGCTGACCTCGTAGGCGAAGTCGACGTGGCCCGGCGTGTCCATGAGGTTCAGTTCATAGGTGTGCCCGTCCTTGGCGGTGTAGTTCAGGCGGACCGTCTGCGCCTTGATGGTGATCCCGCGCTCTTTCTCGATGTCCATATTATCGAGGACTTGCGCGCTCATCTCGCGCTCGGAGAGCCCGCCGGTGCGCTGGATCAGCCGGTCGGCGAGGGTCGACTTGCCATGGTCGATGTGGGCAATGATGCTAAAATTGCGGATCAGGCTGAGATCGGTCATCCCGGCCCGTTAGCAGCGGTTACCCGCCCTGTCAGCCAGCCTTGCGAAGTCCATCGACCCCCGGCTTGTCCCGCTTGGCCCTCGGGGGCGTGAAGGACACCGCCCCGTTCTCGTCGACCGGCAAGGGCTTGGCGAACTGCACGGCCATGCGGTCTTCCTTGCACCAGCGGCACAGCGCGCCCACGACATAGCCCTCGGCAAGGTAAACCCCGAACTCGGTGTACTCAGGCACGTTCCACAAGCCCTCGATCAAGGCGCCGGTCTGCGAGACATTGCGGATGGTGCCGGGGTAGCGGTGCCCGTTGTGCTCCAGCAGGACCTTGCGCAACATCGTCTGCCGCGGAGACCTCGCGGACCTCGGCCCCTCCGCCACCGCATCGAGCCCGCGCGCCAGTCGCGCCGAGGCCTGGGCCGCGCTCATCGCCTTCTCGTAGATGTACCCCTGAACATGGCTGCACCCCAGCAACCGGACGAGATCGAGCTCGTCGAGGGTCTCCACGCCTTCGGCAGTGGTCTCCATGTCGAGCGCCTCAGCCAAGCTGACGATCGCGGCGATGATGGCGCCGTTGCGACTGCCTTCGATCGTGGCGCCGCGCACGAAGCTCTGGTCGATCTTGATCTTGTCGAACGGCGCGTTCTTCAAGTAGCCGAGCGAGGAATAGCCGGTGCCGAAATCGTCGAGTGCGAGGCGCACGCCGACCCGCTTGAGCGCGGCAAACATCTGCTCGGTGCTCTTGTCGTCGCCCAGGAATACACTCTCGGTGATCTCCAGCTCGACCCGCCCCGGAGCGACACCGGCGGCGGCAATGGCACTGGTCACGATCGCCGGCAGCGAAGGATTGGCGAACTGCAGCGGCGAGACGTTGACCGCCACGCGCACATCGGCCGGCCATCGCGCAAGGTCGTGGCACGCGGTGCGCAGCGCCCACTCTCCGATCTGCGGGATCAGGCCAGCATCCTCGGCAATCGGCACGAACTTGGCCGGCGAAAGGTAGCCATGAACCGGGTGCTTCCAGCGCAACAGCGCTTCGAAGCCGGTGATCTGCTCGGTGGTCACCCGGACCTGCGGTTGGTAATGTAGCTCGAGCCCTCCGTTCACGATGGCATCGCGCAAGTCCTGTTCCAACTGCTGGCGCTCGCGTGCATCGCTGTGCAGATCCTGCGCGTAGAAGTGATGCCGCCCCCGGCCCCCGTCCTTGGCCGCGTAGAGCGCGAGATCGGCATTGCGGATCAGCTCTTCGGAGGTGCTGCCGTCGTCCGGGCAGAGCGCGATGCCGACCGAGGCGCCGATGCTGACGCGGCTTTCCTCGATCGAGTACGGCTGCGACAGGTTCTCGATGATGCGCCTGGCGAGATATGCGAGATCCTCGCGCGGGATGCGCCCAGGCAGGATCACCTGGAATTCATCGCCGCCAAGCCGTCCCACTTGCCCATTGCCGCCTACCGTGCTGCGCAGGCGCTCGGCCACTTGCCTCAGCAGGGTGTCGCCGGCCGGGTGGCCCATGGTATCGTTGACTTGCTTGAACCGGTCTAGGTCCAGCATGAACACGGCGCAGGAGCGGTTTTCGGCACGCGGCGCACCGAGGATCTTCTCGAGCCACTCGGCCATCTGAAAGCGGTTTGCGAGTTTTGTCAGGGAGTCGAAGCGGGCCAATTCGGCAACGTGGCGCTGGGACTTACGCTTCTCGGTAAGGTCCGTGCCCGAACCCCGGAAGCCGAGAAAGTTGTTGTATGGATCAAGCACCGGGCGGCCGGAGATGGACCACCATCGCTCCTCTTGCTCCGGCGTCGCTGCCCGCACCGCGAGCTCCTGGAACGAGGATCGGGTGGAGAGGTGGAACACGAGCGTTCGCTCGCTCTCCTGCTCCTGCGTATCGAGGATGAAGAGTTCGGTGAAAGGCCTGCCCTCAAGCGCTGCCTGCCGCTTGCCGACAAGTTCGGCGATGCGCGGCGACACATAA